>Ga0307509_10000231_pt1 | contig 90209 bp, 91 predicted proteins | sample 10_EM_MG_FD_202245 | JGI IMG/M metagenome (GOLD analysis project Ga0307509, IMG submission 202245) | Populus trichocarpa ectomycorrhiza microbial communities from riparian zone in the Pacific Northwest, United States - 10_EM | ecosystem: Host-associated > Plants > Roots > Unclassified | place...
CCCTTCTTCCCCAAAGAAAGAAAAAGAGTGTGTAAGAAAAGAAAAAAACCAACCACTATCATAATACCCAACCTCCACATCCCCCCAGACCAATCCTCCCCGACGTGTGCCGAAAGCTTTGAAAGCCGCCTCCTTCGCAGCCCATCGCACGCCCAACCACTTTACCATACCCATACCCATCGTTGACGTCGTTGACGTCGTTGTCGTCATCGTCGTCGTCGACTTTTTCAGAAACTGCCGGTACTCGCTCTTGGTCAGGATTCGGCGGGCGAAGCGGTGGGCGTACGTGGGGCGCTTGGTCAGGAGGCGGGTTAGGCGTGGGAGGTGGAGGAGGTCTACGCCTATGCCTTTGGCTTGGGAGAGGGGGAGCATGGTTGTTTGTTTGTTTGTTTGTTCTCCCCCCTTCTTCGTAGTTTGTGGTTTCGGCGTTCGTTTGGGAGAGACTTTTGGTGCGGTAAAGTAAGAAAAAAAAGTTTAGTTACCGTAAGGTCAAATTCTGGTAGTGCTGTCTTGGCGGTTGGTCTTTTTTTTTTCTTTTTCTTCTTCTTCCAGGATTGAGTTTAGGGTTCCTGAGTTAATAACAACCTTCCTTGGTATCATATGATAAGAGAGTTTTATAATTTATTGCAATTATCATGAAAAGAAGAAAAAAAAGACACAATTTATCCGTCAAAAAGTATCATAACGCCTCAATCATTCTCCATACTGGGTACTTTACAGGTACTCGAGTACCGTACACCAGTGCCAAAAAGCCCCCACATTTACGTGTGTAAAAAGTGCCTTATCTCCCTCCCCCACCTGTCGCAACTGACTCCCAACCCCGTGTAACCTCAATCACCCCCCCCCCCGTCCCGCATCCCCCCTCCTAATCCATCCGTCCATAACCAACCGTTCTGTCTCCTTGCTGAATAAAACCCCCTGCAGGGGCAGCCACAATCTACGAGTGATAAATCGTGAATATAGCTACTTTCCGGTGGTCCGGTTAGTGGGTGGTGGATCCGGTGGCGTGCGCTAGTGGGTAAATTATATCGGGTCGTTTGCCGCCGCGTCGCTAACGTCCGTGGAGTAAGCAAGATAGGGCGGATGGATGGATGGGTGGACGAGTGGAAGGCTGGAAGTGAATTGGTAGCATCTAGGTTTAAGGGGATGGCCTCTGCGCTGCACTGCGTGTGATGCAGGGGAGGGGAAGAAGTGTACGGTAATTATTAAGGATTGGGTAATTTCTTAGTGGCAAGTGTGCTACGCTATGGAAAGGAGGAAAAGGCTTATATTTCGACTAAGGGATTGTGGGAACCATGCAAACAAAGTGAGAATATATTTCTATTACCGTATCGTAAGAAAGCGAATACCCCCGTCTCTTTATATTTTATTCCAAATTATTCTCTGGTTCGTTTCCCCCCCTTCCCTTTAGGTTTTGTTTGGGGGAAGGGGAGGAGGGGAGGGGTTGGGCGAGGTGAGAGGTGGCAGTGAATGAATGAGTGAGGGTGGGTGACAAGATAAGGAGAGGTAATTTGGAAGGAAAGGGGTGGATGAGACGAATACCGGTAGGAAAAAAGGAAAGGAAAGGAAAGAAAGACGCTATGACTCATCCCCCGTCCAATTCGGCTCCAATATTCATCGTAGACCGCCGGTACTTGATAGGGTTCCGGGCACGATAGAGTAGCAGGCACAACCCAGGTGAGACCATACCTAACCTGAATGAAAAATGCTGACTCATCCGCACTGCGCGCTGCCCTATATCCTCTTGGGCACCGTATCGGTTGGTCTATTCCGTGTTGTAGTTCCTCGCTCCTTCAACAAAAAATGTTACAATTTCCTTCCGGAGAAGGAGGGCGCGGTGCCAAACAAACAGACAAACAAACAAAATAAAAAGAAAACTCATACAATTCCGGGAAAGAGGAGAGGAGAGGAAAATAACATCACTTCTGGGACTCGGTCTGCGGCTCGGTCTTTTCCTGAGCCGCAGCTTTAGCCTCCTCCCTCTTATTCCCGAGATACGCCGCCAGGGATCCCATAATCTCGGAACTAACCACCAACCCGGTTGTTACCGTCGCCTTGGCCTTGGGGATGACACCATCAGTGCCCCCACTCTTACTGCACTCATCCTCATAAACCTTAAACACGTATTCCTTCCCTTCCTTGGCATAGTCTGCGCCACGCAGGTAAACCTCTCCAACAAGCTTCTTTGGATAGCCTACGGCCTCGACGACAACGTTCTTGATCTCATCCGTCGGTTCCTTGAGAATGGGGAAGTAGTTATCGATCTTGCCGAGGTTTGAGTCTGCAAATTCATCGGCGCGAGAAACGTACGGGGCAGCACGAGAGAGGTAGGGTGTTATTGGGGCCAAGAAGGTGCTGTAGCAGGATTGCGAGAGAGAGATGCTGCGCTGGCCCAAGGGGTGGCTTTCAAAGACTCTGATAGAGTCGCTGACTATTGGGTAGGATTTTAGGTGTGAAAGGGACTTGTAAGAAGGTGAGCCCGGGTCAGATTGGGTAGAGGTGGTTCCATTGACCTTTGAGGTATCGTTTGGTTGCTCGGCGTGAGGCATTGTGCTGTTTGCTTGCTTGCTTGTTAGTGGTTTGCGTTGTGGTTGGTAATGAGAGGAGAGGGAGAGCTTACGATGGGTGCAACGGTGAAGCTTGAAAACGATATACGGTACTCAGACTAAGGCACAAAGGACGAGAGTATGGCGAAAGGGGAGTTAGTGTGGTCTGGTGGTGTGCTGGGTGATGATAGAAAAAAAGGCCCAGTAAGAAGATAAGAATAGAAGAATAGAAGGAGAGGAGGAAGAGGAAGGAAGAGGGGGGGAAGAAGGAGGGAAGAAGGTGTGGGGCATCGCACCTGTATTTGTATCCCAAGAACATGGCAAAGCAGACCAAGGGAGTGCACCGTGCTTGTCCTCATTGGAATCGGCGGCCATCCGCCTTTCCACCCATCCTCAGGAAAAGAAAAAAACCGTTACCTGACTGACACGTGAAAGAAAGTTGCCCTTCACTCACCACCCCTCCCTTTCCCTTCCCCCCTTTGCTTTCATAACGAGCACGGTCACTGTCTGAGCTACGGTACGAGTAGATGGGAGGGAGGCCTTATCAGACAGAACCCACGAGCACTTTCAACGAGGGGGAGAGATCCTTGCCAGCCATTTCCATTCCCACATACGCGAAGCCAGCAGCCCGCTCGTAGGCCACCACCACCTCAACCCTTTATTACAGGTGTACGAGTACCATACCGTATCGGTATCTTTCCTACCGGCACAATATCTATCTTCAGAAGATAATATCTACCCTAAATTTACCCGTTATCATATCGCGTCATAATAATGCTATGCCATGCCGCTATCATCCCATCAACTCGATCTCTACTCGTGGACTAATGCGAACTTGCATTTTCCAACCTCTTCCTTCCTCCTCCTCCTCCTCTCCTCCTCCCTCTCCCCCTTCATACTTGCTACCAGTCTCCAATCCCGGCATTTTCAAATGCGTGCCTTATCCTGCCACCGGGGAAGAAAGTAGAATAAGAAAAAGAAAAAAAGGAAATTGCTTATCATATTTTAAGCTAACGCATGTGAAAATTTCCTAACTGATCGACCAGCCCTCGCTAACGCTAACAACGGCCAACGGTTCGTTCCAGTTCCAACCATGGCCTTGAGCCGCACACCGCACACGGCATCCGCCCACATACCGTAGTCCAACCTGAGCCTGCAAGTATGATACCGATAGGGTAGCAAATATGGTACGTACAGTACTCGAGCAGACCACGGTAGACAAACAAAAATCTCTCTTGAAAGCGCTGGGGCGAGGACGACGACTTCCTTTCTGGAAGAAGGAAGGGTGATAATTGATTGGACAATTGATTGGGCTAGCGAGGAGGAAGAGAAGAAAAAGAAAGAAAAAAAAAGAGAGAAGCACATGTCGGGTTTTCCAGAGCTGGAGGAGAGGAAGAGGAGGAATGCCTGGTTAGCATAATAGCTGATATATTGCTACATACCGGTTATGATACCCTACAGTATCATCCTGCCTACCGCACCGGTATGTAACATTGCCCCACTCCACCGTTGTTGTTCTGGGTGAATGTTCCGTTTTCCTTTCACATGTCTCTCTGGAGGGCAGTACCGGTATGGTAACGATGGAAACCTCCGCATGCGGATTGCGGTATATAAGCCATCTTACGAGACCCTCAACTCTACTCGAGTACTGTTGTTTATCGACCGAGATGAATAGCAGGCGTATATTATATATGAATCCATCTGCCACTAGTACCACCGGTACAAGTAGATGAGGTGCGGTATATTGTAGCCTACACTAGCGTGATATCCGCAACCCAAGGGCGCTTGAGGCCCCATGTCAGGAGGTTGTTACGCTAGATGGTAACAGTCTACGGTCCGGCACTCGGAACTCAAGTAGGCAATGCCATCATCGGCGATGCCGTATTCGGGTACTATAATAAGAGGTAAAAAAGAAAAAGGTTCGAGGAAGTTTTCTCCCCTTCCCTTCCCCTTCCTTCGCCTCCTAGCCAGCCAGCCAGCCAGCCGGCAGGCAGGCAGGCAGTCTGTCTTTACTGGCTCGTGTTGTGTGAAGAGGTTCTCATTGGAATTTCGAATCGGGGAGGGGAGGGGACATTGCGCTATTACACAACCTCGACACCACCGCACACACATCCGATATGCCCCGGAAAAAGCCCTTCTCCCGAGATGGATTGATTACCAGCACTAATACCGTACTCGAGTACTCGAGTAATTCTACGTCCGGTCAAAAAAAACAAAAAAAACATTGGAAAGTATTTCCAAGCTTGAGGTTGAGGAGGAGGAGACACATGCGGTACGAATACGGTAGCTGGGGATAGAGGGCATCGAAAACACCTCTTGCGATGGGGAAATATGATTCAAAAAAATCAGTGAGCGCTGGTGCGGTACAATACCGGTACTGTACAGTACTCGTCCCAGGTAAGAGGTACTTGTACCATATGAAAACAGGAGGGGGGCATAATATACGATACTTAGAATGCGCACGGATGTTTTCTGATGCCACAATATATTTCTTTGATCCCTGCTTTCGGGTACCGGTACCGGTATCATATCATACATCTTATCTAGGATGGATACCTGAACGCCAATACTTAATACACCCCCCCCTGCTTTCGCCTTGCTTCTGTCCTGGACACACACACACTGGCACTCTTGACTTGACTTGACCCGACTTGACAGGTAGAAGTACCGTATGATATCAAAGCGGGCCATTTGGAGAAAAACTCCTCTTGGGAGAAGATACCTACGCCGTTGATTGGTTGATAATTTACATACAGAGTTATCACCGTACATGAAAAGAAATGTACCCTATCAATTGGGAAAAACGTGGGGCTTAGGTGGTCACATATCATACCGATGTTACGAGAGGTGTTGAGATAGATACTGGCATAATTAATATATAGCGATTGGGGTGGCGGTAGACTATTACCGGTATTGAGGTTGCTGTTGTTAGTTGGTGCGGCGGGGTGTTTGATGAGAAGGGCTGCTCGAGTACAGTACCAATCGCTAGTCCCAATAACTATCTCTATCTCTACCACCGTATCATAGTCTCTGTCACCGATATACCAACACCACATCTATGATATATACCACCACCCCCTCAACGCCTAGATACAAGATTAAGCATAACCTCACCTCCTTCCTTCCTTCCTTCCTCCCTCCATTTCTCCCTTTCTCTAACCCCACCATAAGATCCATAATCTCACCCCACGTCATAAAAAAAACAAAACCTTCCGTCTCGTCCGTTCCCCCCTCACGGAGAAGGAAGGACAGGATATCATAGGGCCGGGCCATCATCCATCATAATGCCTCACACTTATCCGAATCCGGCGCAAACGCATCCCAGATTCCAAGGATGTAACCTCCGCGGCCCTGTCTGGCCAAGTCTGGTGTGGGGTGGTGGTTGTGGTGGTTAATCCCTCTTGCATACGCACGCCTTATGGCGGGAAAAACGGTGCGGCGCAGCGGCACACAGGTGGGGTAAGTTATGGGTATGATACAATACTTCTTCTATGTATCATATCATAGCAGAAGGTTCTCTCCCCTTCCCTTCCCCTTCCCCTTCTTAGAGATGTGAATGTTAGACTACTGTGTACGAGTAGACTATTGCTGCGTGCGAAGCTGAATCATAGGAACCAGATTTCATCTGTGGTTCTGAATATGCAATTGATGGGATTCTCCGCAAGGTGATGAATGAAGAATCGTAGATCTAGAGTTGCGAATGCGCAATTCGCCGAACCCTTGGTAAGGTAGGGTGTATAAATAGGTAGGCGGTAGGTAGGTATCATAGATGGGTATTCTAGATCAGCAGTCTTGGCCATATTGCCTTCCTTGCGATACCGGTATCACAATTTGCAAGCAGGAAGGCCGAAAACAAGTTTCTCCTAATTTATCTCTCTCGTCTCCTCATCTCCCGTCCCCAACTCTTTACGTTAAATTACCCGTCTTCTACTATTATATGTTACCAATTCAAGACTCCACACCACCGTACACTCTCCCGCTACGCACCCACTGCCAATGTCAATGCTAAAGGCAGTCTTATATGAATTGCCTACCGCAGCAGCACGGCAGATCGGCCTGTACTATGCTCGAGTACTCTAATGACCAGATCGATCTTGGCGATTGCGTTTGTTTAATTTTACGATTCAGTATTTCCCTACTTGCTCACCGCTGGTGGAGCTTGGAATACCGTACTCGAGTACACTCGTGTATGTGCATGGGTGTCGATACGGTACCTGTGGAGGGCGGATTCGGCCAGTGATGTGAGATGGTGATTCCTGGCGTGGGGGTGTTTTCTTGTTTTTTCGTATTGTAGATGCCGTATTTGGGACCGGCGTTGGAGTCTACAGTACGTTGTGCCGTGCGGTATAATGTGAGGACGGGGATAGCCTTTTTTATTGCTACTCGGAACTAACTAGCTACTGGTATCTGACTGACCACCTGCGCCGGCTGGTTCTAGGTATAGCATGATAGAACATACACATAATTGAAGGTGAAAAGAGAACGGCTTGCACGGGGTAATCGACGAATGAGGGTTTTGTTTTATTCCCATCTGTAACTTTGTTAGCTATAGTTTGCTTGATAGCTAGGAGTATCATACCTCTCGATGAGATGAATCCCAGAGGCGGTCTCGACAGCACTACTCATCTCCCCTGGCTTCAAGGCGAACGCGGCCTCCTCAAATTCTTTTTGCATCTCCCCTCTGCCGAAGAAGCCGCTGTGAATGGAAACAATATCAGCAGGGGTTGTTTCTTCGAATGGTGGAGGAGAGGATGGAGGAAGGAAACAAACAGGTCACCACGCTTCCTCGCACTGCTGCAATCAGACTCAGCCTCGGCGAGATGAGCCAACGAAGTAGAACCATCTCTAATACGAGACTCAAACCCTTGGATAATCCCCAAGGCGTCTTCCTTTGTTCTAGTGATGTTGGCCTGACCGCCCCCGCCACCGGAGTACATTGAAAATCAGCCCTCGCAACCCTCTCATCAAGGAAGAGAAGAAAGGCAAACCTCTTTCCAAGAACTAGGCCTCCTGCTATCCTTGTGCTTAACAAGCAAATGCGCACATCGGATCTTCCCGTCCTGACCACTACCCTCTGAAGGGACGGTGCTGGTGGCGGGGAACTTCTCCGCCATGTAGACCTTTAATTTCTCCGAATCCGTGTCTGTCGGCGGCTCCCATTGCGACTCGGTGGTCTTCGCATTGAAGTAGTAGGGAAGGTTCTTGGATTTTGAAAACCGGATGGTCCAGTTATCTGGCAGGCCAGTTTCGGAAGTCTGTGATGGACACCGAGAGGGAAAGGGGGGGACGAAGGGCTCGTTAGATCACCCGCTAGTATGGAAGGTAAGGAGGAGGGGGGGTTTACCATGACTGATCGATAGTTTGATAATACTGCCGGTAGCGGTGGTTTATCAGGAGCGTTTTGAGAGGAGTGGTATTGTAGCTTCCTTCCTTCCTTCCTTCCGGTTGACGGTTGTGATGATGGTGATGACGGTGGCGGTGCAAGGGACGATAGACGATAAGGCAAGCAGCCCTGGAATTGGAATTGGAATTTTAATTCTTTTTGGTAGAGGGGCACGATGAGATAAGGTGCGGGCTGTAGACGAAAAAAAAAAATGGTGGGGAAAAGAAGGGGATCAGGAAAAAAAAAAGGGTGAGGGGATCGTCGGTTGGATGCCTAGCAACCCGTTGAATGATTTGAGCGATTCACTGGGAAGTACCGTAAGCTAGTCAGCGATACAGCGAGCCAAGACCTGGCCGTGATGGGCTTCTTGTTTGTGAGATAGTTGCAGAAGTTGCCGTATATATCTAACCCACTGGCATTGTTCAAATCTTTAGCATCACCAATCGGGTTTTGCCAATATGATATGAATAAGTTCCACGTTTTGAGTTTCGAGACCTTGAAGAAGAGCTTATAATTGAGATTCCAGACGGTAGCGTACTCGGGTAGCGTTTTGTATAACAACAATAATCTCACCGAGATCTCTAGGATGGTAAGGGGACACTTCCAGCTTATGTCAGTTAGACTATCATCCGTTACCATGGTTGGGAATAGTTAGTGAGTGATACGGTGCCGGTACCAGTGCTTGGGCGTTCTGATAAAGGTTATGGAGGAAAGCTCGAGACCCAGTAATACGGCAGCCCGCCCGGATCTGTCTACGGAAGAGGTGCAAAAATTGCCCGTTACCAATTGGTTTAGAGCTCTCCAACAATAACCAGTCTAGTTCCCTGTCTTACCAGTGCTCTCAATCACTTCAAAACCAAACCTAAATTACGGTACTTTACCATAAAAAAAAAAAAGGGAACACATCACAAATCACCCGGCACTCAAGCACGCACCATAAAAAGAAAAAGAGAGAGGTAGAAAATAAAACCCTCACATTTAATGATTTCCCTTAAGTTTACTTACAACCCTCATAGAGAAAAGAAGAAAGAAAAGCTACCTACGCAAGTGAAATATCGCCGAGTGGGGGCATGTACCCATCGAGGTCTTCGTAGTCGCACGCCCTCTTATAGACACTAGTAAGCGAACCGACATAACGAACCCTGTCGGCGGCAGTACTAAGATCGAACGCATCACTAACGAAGACCTTAAGGCCGTCCTCCATCTCGTTAGCCATTCCGTTTTCGACGTTTGCAAGATACTCTCTGGTGACCCGGGCCCTGGCAAAGTAGACAGCGGAGTGATTGGTCGGTCCATCAGCTAGGCGAACGAGGCATGGCTCGCAGACAGAGAGGAAGGGCCTGTTTTCAAAGTACTTCTGGGCGACAGCGAGGAGGTATGCGACGAGCTGGCAGTTAGGGTTCCCGTGTCGGCGCGAGGGAGAGACGACCGTGAGGAGTGGCGCTCCTGCATAAATGACCGCGATTTTCGGGTAGAGTATACGGCTGTGTCCGTCATAGGAGAGGGTGAATTTGTCGGTAGGCTCCCCCCTGTACATATGTATAAATCCATGATCAGCAATTCTTCTGTCGTTTACATGTAGGATTGAATAGCAAATTGTGATTTTTTTTCACTCACAGATCACTCTGAATAGTAGTTTCCCCAGCGCGGTGGAGGACAAATACTGTCAGGTATATGAGAACAGCGCTGGTAAACTTCAGGACAGTTTCTCTGTCATGGAAAAAGTTGAGCTGGTAGCCCAGCATTACAGTGATTCTGAGCATATGTCTGCGGGCGTCCACCCCCGCATAGCCGAGTCCTCGGGAGTTGAGAATTCTCCCCAATAAATCGAGGTACTGGAAAGTTCTGGGGTAAAATTCGGGCATGAGAAGACACGCCGATTGTACGATAGTTATTTTCAGAACGCCTAGGTATAGGGGAGTCCAGCGAACAGGGCGAAGCACCTGCTGGAACTCCCTACGAGTAAGATGACCCGTGAGATTGCGGAGGGAATGGGTTGCTGCTGATGCCTGCATAGTGATTGACGATTGCCAGGCGGGAAGGACTGTTATTGCTTGTGGATAAGGTGGTTTGGCAATAATGTAAGGAAGGGAGGAAGGGAGGAAGGGAAGGGAGCTATCCGCAAGCTGCTTAAATATCGTATAACTCTCGGCATGGCTTCTACCCTCAAGAAATAGGATTGAGCAGGCTCGGCGATTTGTTGCAACACACGATGTCACTCGCAAAAAAACGGATGCCGAGTGAGGGTAGGGGATTCAAGCTATCTATATGTTATTGCTGCGAATCATGTTGAGATTGGGGCAGATCTGAAGAGATGACGGTGGAATAATGTATCCTCGCTGGTTTCCGAAGATATGATTATACTACAAGGGCTTGTAAATATGGGAGGCAGGGTTTGCGATGCTACATGAAGACCAAAATTCCATAAACTTGAATGCTTCTAAGCTACCGTAGTGATACAATCCAAAAATGGGATTAAAGAAAGAAAACAGCAAAAAAAAAAATCGCATTTTTAACTCATAAGATCATAAAGTCAAACCTTCCAAACATGCTTCCGAGGTATCCGGGCCGGCTTTGGGCCTTTGGGATCTGCAGGATTCCTATCAAGGCACTGGCAACGATCGAGTGGGTCCTGGGGCTGACGTCTCTCCCCGAGCATTGGACAACTCTTAGCTAATCTTGGATCCCCGCATTGGAAAGCAATCATCCAACTCTTTTCAAAGGCGCGACCAAAGAATGGGTCATCTAAATCATCCGCAGAATAACCAGATTTCTTGTCGTTGTGAATCCAGTGATCGTCGTTACTGGTTAAAAGGTGTTTCATACTTTCATAGACATGCCTCGGAGTGCCGCGGATACGCTTTGCCGAAACGATAAACTGTCCGGATTGTGATAAGAGAACATCTCCGGCAGGGCAAAAATCTCCGTTAAAGGAAGCGAAAATTTCCGGAACGCGATACCAAAACTCTTCTGTGCCAAAGGGATCCTTGCATTGGTGGCATGCACAGTAGCTGAAGCTAGGAGCAAGCGACAGCATGCCGGTTTCCGGCCCGTAGTAATCATATATGCGTTTAGCCATCTTCTCTAGGTTCTGGAAGGATCCGTCAAGGAACATCGTATGCTCTGCGAGTTCGTCCCACATATCAATGATATGTGTGAGCCAGGCAGCGCTGCTCCCCCCCCTGGTTCCCAATTTTCGAACTGCATTTGCTTTGGTCTCATCGTGTACGATTCGTTGGTCTGCGTTGGGATCCTTAAAGTAGACGATTGTGTTAGGATTCAATTCGCCAAACCCGGGCAGTCGTTTAATCACTTCTAGAGCCTGGCCAACCGCGGTCGGGTGCTCTTTGTACATGCTAACAACAATATCAAACCTTCTAGGGGGCCGATATTTCATGTCTAATCTAGCGACGGGAAAAGGTCCACTTTGCTCCCCCGTATCTGGATTTTGAGGAACATAGACTACCTCGCTGGACTCTCCACCCTCCAACGGGACTGACTGGATCTCCATTTTTCCAGTCCCAAACATAACACCTAGGGCCATGATGAGGATAAGTGCGGCCGCTCCGCCGATCGAAACCTTTCTTCGAGTCGGGTGTTTCGTACCAAATTCCTCCCATGCGTTGGAACCATCGTTGCGGATGCGCTGATATTGCTCCCGGATCTTATCCGCGCCAAGCCTATAGAGAACGAGACCACCTAATGCAAGACTGTAGCCAACTAGCTGGGTAAGACTGACAGCACTCCCCCAGACGAGGACCGAGACACCGACTAGGAGGATATCTTTGAGCACACCGCACAGGGTAAGGACCAACGAGGAGGTTCTGCCGATCTAAGAGATCCAGTTAGCGAGGACCCACAGCTCTCGGGTTCGAATATGGAAATTACCAGAAAAACTACTGAGATATTTAAAACAAAGGCTAGGGCCGCATTGGCGAGCAATGTAAGTAGTCCAAGCCTAAGTATCTCGGGCATGCCTAACTTCGATGCCTCAAATACAAGAAATATCAGGAAATTCATCAACGCGCAGACTGGCGCAAAGTAATACAAGGATACAAGCGGGTCCATTTTGTACTCTGTGGACCAAAGCAGCCTTTGTACCAGGATAAGACGGAAAGCTTCGAAAATAATGCCCGCAGTTTGGAAAACGAAGCCAGTCAAATTGAAGGCGATCTCCCCATAGGAGGCAACCATGACACCTATCACAATCACAGCGACGTTTGCAAGCACCCTCACGTTCGGTGTTTCCACACTCATCCCCCAACCTACGAGGAGGACGGCTACTGGGGTAGTTGCCTATGGAGAACAGAGTAAGCAAGTAATTGACGTTAAACTAAGGGCTGTAATTGTACCTTTAGCATCTGTATAAAAGCAATACTCAGGTACAGATACGTCTGGTTTCCACATATCAAACTCAAGCTAAAGAACAGACCGATGGGAACGATAGCTCTCAGATAGAGCTTTCCTGTCATGGGGACATTGTGCCGGCCATCGAGAAGATGTGTCGTCCGTGCAAGAATCTGAGTAGCAATTGTTGCAAACACCAAATGCCACGTTGTAAGGAATATTGCTATCGCAAACTTAATATCCGTGCTGGGTAATTGTAGTCACTCGGAAGGCTAAGGAGATCTTACGGAATGCTGCGGTAAAAGTTAGCTACAGCGTCCGGATCGCCGCAATGCCGGTAAACCGTGCGGATAGCTATATGGAACTTACGAAATTTCTTATCGAACAAAACCCATTTGTTAAAGATGATTACGGCTGAGCTTAGGACGATCCATACTCTGCGATCTCAGTCGTTAGACGGCAATATTAGTGTCGTTGGCCGCGGGAAGACTCACACTACGTAGACAGCGGGGTGAAACCTTTCTACTGCAGGTGGTGAGGGTTGCGCAGCCGTAGCAGGATTTGGAAGAGATGTAGTCGACAGCCGGGGAGACGATGGCACGGAGAGATCCTCACTTCCGTCGGAAGAAGAGCGGGCTTCTTCTACACCCATAGCGGCAAATTTGGTTGAGAAAACAAACAAACGATGGGTGCCAGCTCAAAGCAGCCGATAGCGGCGATAAGAATTTTTCCCCTGGGGCAGGGCGGTAGGTTGAGGGATATCACTTGGGCCTGTCAGAAGGGTGGAGAGATGGTGATTACTGAGTTTGAGATTCCCCTCTTCTGTCTCTCTTCCTGGTGCTTTGTCGGGATGGGATTGAGGACTTGGAGGACGCGGTAGTCGGCCATGGTGGTTCAAGAGCAACAAAGAGGTTACACGAAAAGGTACTTGGTTACGGATTCGGTAGGTTGGCCCCCCTATCTTTGTCTGTTTTGCCCAAGTCACAGTCGCACTTCGCTATAACGGACCTCTTGGTACCAGTACCGGCAGTGGAAAAAAATGGAGCGAGTTGCTTGTGAGCTTGGATGGAGTGCCTCGCTATGCGTGAATGAAGGATGGGATCAGGTGAGGGGCCTCCATCTGGTAACCAGAGCAACAAGACCTAAATTAGTTTAGTGTATCATATCATCTGGAGCATTGGTGGAGGTTTAATCTTGGCAAGAAAGGTGTCTTCCCCCTACGAGTACGGTACGGTACCACTTAGTCTACTAACACTCGTGTCGGGTTGGGATGAGAACAAGGTAAACGTCTGTGCCAAGATGTAAACGACATCGGTACCTGGGATGAGGTATGATACTGATACTTGAATAAAAGCCCACGTGCTACTCCTTTATGCGTGTGGGGAACAGCTATTTAGGAAGATCTTGTCGGATGTCGAAGCATGCGACACATGTGCTCTGGGTAACCGTTCGTGATGGAAGTTTGAGTAAGGTACCTTAGTCCTGTTCCCGGCTTGGTATGTTGTAGAATTTGGATGCTAATAGCACAACTCCTCTTGCAATCTCTGTTGTCCGGGGCTGTCATTTTGGACTTTTGTTTGAGGTTTCTTGGCTTCGCCTGGGATCGTTTATACTGTACTCGTACTAGTGCAGCTAAAGTCACTTACCTGAGTGCCGGTAAGCAATGGAAACGAGGTTCAAACCTCTATTCTTGACCCTCACACTAACCAGGGTATTTTTTATAAGCTCATCTATGCTTCTGTGTGCTCCTTCTGGAACTCTGCTTGTCCCACCCTTTCTCTCTCCCTCCTCGTGCCCACAGCCTGCCCACTCTTAGCAAAGTTGGCCAGTGGTACTTTGCGACGAATTAGAAACGACTCCCCCGATCATAACCCCCCTATCCCAGCACAAACTCGGCCTGCTACTACATGATGGGGAAATCTGGCAGATCCCGGAGTAAGATGCATATCCATTGACAGCATGTTCCTGGCTCTTTGTGGGCCTTCCTCTTTTTAAATTGGCTGATAGTGGCCCTGCAGCAACACTAAATTCGAGAGCTTGGGGGCGCTTTTATTAGGCGGTTCTTTCCTTTGATGTTTCCCTACAGTTCATGAATAAGGAAGTCTGTATGAAACCCCCCCCCGTGCCGACGTGATACCAGTATGGTACTATACTTGTCGAGATAGGTACCATAGTGGCAGAAGGAGCAGGGATTGGCAGAGTATATATTGGACCAAAGTTATACCTATCTGAGCATCCATACAATTTCATAACACTGCTTTCGGGCACTTCCTGCCTACTGCAGGTACCAGTATGATAGTCTTCATGATTCATGACTTATTTAGAAAGGCTTTCGTCGTTAATGTGCTTTGTAGGGCTTTTGTGACTTCAAGTGCTGGGTGTGGTAACACTCGATCCATCTACCGGTAGTACCATTTAGACCGAAGGGGTGACGGCGGCCAAACTAGATGTCGTTCTGTCCTACTTTGTATCAGTCTAACCTCCGGCATACTGCATACTAATATTTCCAGGGTGTTTATGCGCATTTCGTTATCCGGGCGGTAGGCGTGGTGGGTATTGGGGAACCATTATTGCCCTCCAATGCATACAGATACTGTGCTATCGGTTATGCTAATAATGCTTCAAGTGATTTACATGGAGACTCGCAGACTCTTTCCTTGGTATCAAGTTTGTTGTCAGGTTACAGTATGATATAGTATGTGCGATGGTGCACTTATCAACTAGAGCATATTATGCCGCATCGGATTTTTGTATTGGTAGACATAGACAGGAGGAGATCCTCAAAAAGCTCTTGAGGTTCGAAAGTCTTTGCTATAATACATATAGCAATGATTCCAGTTGAGGATGTCTGAAGCATGGCATAGTAAATCTCATCTCCAGCACGGTAGCTATTAGAGAACACAAGAATCACCCAGGCTTGCATTTTCTTCCCCAGAATCGCCCTCGAATTGTGCACAGCTCATAACATACGCAAGTTTCTAACTAGCAGCATGGGCAGGATAAGATCGGTATGGCTGAAATATCTGGCAAACAAACCGGAGGGGATCTTGAAGCTTAAATAAACATGAACACCATACCATCGGCCCTACGATGCAGAATACTTCCGTTTATGTTTCCCCCCAAGACGCCCTTGGACTAGTTTTCCGAGTTTACAGTACCGGAGCGGGAACAGAGTTTGGGTGCTGAGCGCAGGCTGCTCAAGAGAGTGTGAAAAACTGTATTATACCGGTACTTTTTTTTTATCGGGAAATCAGACATTTCGGAGAGCACAAGTTAAGCTTATCGTGCCTGAGATTTGCCGGTATTCTGGGGGAGGGGGACCCTTAATACCGTACCATACATTAACAGTGTTGCAGAGAAGGCCTTCGATACCGTAATCGAACACGAGGCCAGAAAGGGGGGGTTGAATCCGGGCTTCTGGAAATGGGGGTGGAAAGGGGGTGTCCTTTAATGTCTTAGTAAGCAAGGATAGTAGGAGCAACAATGAGAATTTCTACCTTCAACCCAGCTGTGTCAGTATTTATTGCTCAGAAGCAGGGGAAGTCGAGTGCTGGTGCTATTTGCTTCTACATCTTGCTTCCTTTTCCTATCATTTCATTTGTTTCTTTGCTTCCAACTGCCTTCAAATATCATTGTTTACCGGTATCTTACAAATAACCCCCTGGTTCGAAAAAGCACGTTCCCAGTCCTTCGATTTTTTTTGAATTTTTTTTTGATCTTGATTGAACCCCCCCCCCCCCTTCGTTGGTAGCCGTATACCCGGATAAGTGGTGTCTCCATAGTACCGTAGTGATAAGTATTTGAACCCTTCGTTGCAGCACGGCCAACAGGCACTGAGCGGGCGTTTTGCTGTATGCATGACGGCTCGAGAAATTACCGTCACCGCACACGGCTGCAGGTTTTCTCTGCACGGGAAAGATCATTGGTTTGGTTTTACTATTGTGCTCCCTCGAGGGTTATTCCGTTTTACCGTACCGGTACCGGTAGCCGGGCTGGGAGGTCCCTCTTGGCCTCCTGGTGTGGCCCGGGAAGATCCTGGCCCTATTTGGGATTTATCTGCATCTATTAAGACATAAACAATGTCATATGGGTTTCATTCATCTCCGTCGTCACGGCCCAAGCCTCCTATCCTTCCTTATGATTGCCCCTCTACTCGAGTACCGTATATACTGCTATTAAGTGCTCTTTTCAATTGTCTTTTTTTTCTTTCGGTAAAGGTCTCCAATTCTACAGGTTTTTATGATTTATCCCCCCGTACCACAAGATTATGAGATAAATAAATTTACGCCCTCTTTGGGAAGGAAAGATTAGCCATAGGCTTACACATCGCGAAGCAAGGGAAGCTGTCATGTTGCAAAAATATTTCACCTGTTTCCTAAGTCTGCAACCTGTAATCGAGTAGGGTGGATGTCCTCCGCCCCCGTAGACTACAGAATAAATGCGGGAGCATCTACTAGTACTGTCTGACTAAGATGACTATAATAGATAGAAATACAGGGGTTTTTTTTAAAAAATAATAATAATATTAGATCCTATTTCGCACGTAAGAAAAATGGCGTTTTCTGACTTTTATGGCATTTTTGTGGCAGATCAAATACCGGTATTGCACCTTTTTGGTTATAGCTCAACCTATAGGCCTCCTACTGGACTTTTCTTTTCATCAAAATAGTTAGAATGGTAGCAATTGTCTGGGTATCGAACCTTTTATACATGTTGGCTAAAGGGGCCTGAGCTTTGGCAAAGACGGTGGCGGGCCAAACAGGGCTTTACAATTTACTTTTTGTGTTTTTGTGCCTGCCGGACAGGGCTTAAATGTATTTATCTGGTTATCTGATCTTAGGATGATTTGATAATCCTATGGTGCTCAGGGGGAGGGATAGAGCATAAAAACCTGTGGTATTGGAGACCTTCTCCTTCGGTTTCCCCCCCTAACCACCTTCACTGCATTAACTCTTCGTATCTCCCTCCGAGCTCGATCTTAACTATCGCTGATAAGTACTGCTTGAATATGACTTTCCCAGACACGTGAGTAGACAGTTATCAGAACGGCCAAGGGGAGGCTATTTCAACTTACCAAACTTTTTTAATTGCAGATATGTGGACGTGCTTGTCATTGGTGCTGGCCCAACTGGACTTGGAGCTGCGAAAAGATTAAACCAGCTGGTAAGTGAAATTCAGCTACTTTTTGTCTCTAAAGCTCGGTCTCTAAAAATGGCTTTGAATTAGGGCGAAGCTTCATGGCTTTTGCTTGACTCTTGCGAGACTCCCGGGGGGCTTGCTTCCACCGATATCACTCGCGAGGGATTTGTGAGTCTTCACACCCTTTTTAGTTCCCGAAAAGTGATATTATTATATTAATATCAGCTTCGCAGCTCTACGATGTTGGTGGCCACGTCATCTTCTCTCACTACAAGTATTTTGATGATTGCCTTAATGAAGCCCTTCCCCGAGAGGATGATTGGTATACCCACCAGCGGATTTCATATGTTCGCTGCAAGAACCTTTGGGGTGAGGTATTCGCTCTAATTACCTAAAATTGTGCTAACATACCGTATCCAAGTCCCATACCCCTTTCAAAATAACATAAGCATGTTGCCGAAAGATGACCAAGTTAGTTGCATGAATGGGATGATCGATGCGGCGCTGGAAGCAAGGGTATCAAACAAGAAGCCCCGTAATTTTGATGAGTGGATTGTGAGAATGATGGGCAAGTTACCTTTTCTTTTTTTCGTCCATACACAACAATTGTCAATGCTAATTTATACTCTTATTATTAGGTGAGGGGATTGCCGACCTTTTCATGCGCCCATATAACTTTAAGGTTTGGGCCGTCCCAACTACCAAGGTAAATATCAAGCCCTTCTCATGAGTATAGTATTCGCGGATTTGACCAAGTCGACGTGTGAAGATGCAATGTGAATGGCTTGGCGAGCGAGTCGCTGCACCAGACCTTAAAACCGTCACCAAAAATGTTATTCTGCAGAAGACAGCGGGAAATTGGGGACCTAATGCTACCTTCCGCTTCCCTGCTCATGGCGGAACTGGGGGAATCTGGATTGCTGTTGCGGATACGCTCCCTAAAGGCAACCTGAGGCTAGGTGCCAAGGGGACTGTTGAGAGGGTTGATGCCGAGACCAAGACTGTAATCTTGAAAGACGGCAAGACTATTAGCTACGGTAGACTCGTCAGCACAATGCCTGTAGATTCTTTGGCTGAAAAGATGGGCAACAAGGAGTTGATTGGCCTAACAAAAGATCTCTTTTACTCCACCACTCATGTCGTGGGGATTGGCCTCCGAGGTGTAAGGCCAGAGAACATTGGCGATAAATGCTGGGTGAGGCTTGAATTCATAGCTCTTATTACTGCGCTTATGCATTCTAACCAACTCTCGTTCAGCTTTACTTTCCCGAAGATGATTGCCCCTTCTACCGTGCAACCATATTTAGCAATTATTCCCCCAACAATCAGCCTCAAGCCAAAGTTAAGCTTCCTACAATCCGAAGAGCTGATGGAGCCGAGCAAAATAGCCATGAGCCAGAGGAGGGTCCTTATTGGTCTTTGATGATGGGTAAATACAAATGATCTCCAGATTGCGACCGCCCCACCACCACTAACGCTCTGCCAGAAATATCGGAATCTTCATTGAAGCCCATAAATGAAGGGAGGATCATTGAGGATACAATCAAAGGCTGCATCAACACCAATCTCATTAGTGGAGACGCTGAGATAGTTTCCACCTATCATAGGCGGTTCGACCATGGTTAATCTCCCCGCCCCCCGTGATACTTCGGTTCAGCTTTGCTAACATTAGAACCGATAAGGATACCCAACCCCGACCCTTGATCGGGATGATGCATTGAAGCAATTGCTTCCGAAGCTGCAAGCTGAAGGAATATACTCGAGGGGTAGATTTGGTAGCTGGAAATATGAAGTCGGGAACCAAGACCATTCCTTCATGCTTGGAGTAGAGGCTGTCGACAATATCTTACACGGTGGTAAGGGACACCAAGGCATAGCTTTTTTTCCAAGATACCGACTAACGGCACATTCAATAGCTACCGAACTCACCCTGAACTATCCCGACTTTGTTAATAGCCGGGCCAATGTCGAAAGGAGCCTGGTTGAGGGGAAAGCTGTACTTTCAACGTTTTCGGCATATCGGGGTGGCGAGAAGCTGGGGAAACGGACATGAGCTTAAAATTGTATGATTAAGCCTGGGGCGACGTGGCGGAGTGGGGTTTTAGACTTTCTTTCTTCCTACAATAGCACGCAATCCTCTTGTCGGTCGTTGCGGGGGAAATTTTTAGCGAAAGTTTTTTGTCAATACAAGTTATACTAGTACGATGCCCGGCAGTGGGGATGATGCTTCGTCCATCCATTGTCCACATCCACATCCCTTGCAATGAACCCTCACCGGTATAGCACACTACATAGAAAATCACTCGCTTACGTTCTCACGCGTGAATATCCAAACTATAGAAATGATAGCCAAGCGCCCTTAAAGGGAACCCGCGAGTAGGGGATTGAGGAATTGAGATGCATGGGGGTTTTTTATTATTATTTATCTTCGCTAAGTTGGTTGTTTTCATCCGGGGATTATTTGCAGAATCTGCCATTTTCTAGGGTTCTGGACACTAATACTGAAGGTCCCATTCCCTGTTACCCTGTTTTGGGTGCCATGTAACTCTATCGAAGTACTGTACAATGCTACCATTCAAGATAGGGGGAGAATCGTGGAAAAAGGTGTCTAAAGCGGAGATTTTAACTCCGGATTAACACCACAGTAAAGTATCCAAGCACAGCAGACCAACCGCTCTCACCTCCCCACACCTAGAATATCGTTTCTCGTTCGCCATTACCTCAAAGCACCAGCCCCACCAACAGCAGTAGCACAAGAGCACTCCTTCTCCTCCCAATAACACTTCTCGACACTCTCCATTTGTCTCCTAACGGCCATAACCTCCCTCTGAACCCACTCATCCTCTAGATCCTTGCCGAGCGCCTCAAGCACCGCCTTTTTGACCGGGGGTGCAAGCACTCCCAAAAAGGCCTGCATGCCAAGCAAGCTTAGTAAGAAAACGGTCTTCTCCATCCTGGTGAATTCCCCCTCCAGCCCAGCATACATAGAGCTCTTAGCTTCGAGGTGGGTAAGGAAGGAATCGATGTGGTACTCATAGGTGAGTTTGTTCTCTGGGTTGGCAAGGAGGAGGGTTGGCGCGCTGCGACAGTGGAGAGGCGCGGGGGCATTAGACGGGTCTTCAGGAGAGCGGGGAGCTACGGGGGAGGGGATCTCAGAGAGGAGATGGGTCAGGGTTTGGAGGAGGGATGGGTAGGTGGGGGAAGATTGGGCGGCTGCATAGAAGGGTTTGAATAAGGGTGGCCAGGTGGATTTTGTTGCGTTCAGGTGGAGGAGGGAGCCGATGGGGTTGGGACCGAAGACGTCGGTGCAGTGGCGGCGGAGCATGGAGTAGCCTCTGATGAGAAACGAGTTAGTGCAATTAGTAACGGAGGGATGGGAGATGGTGCATTATACCTTGGCTGGTTGGTTACAGGATCTTTTGGTATCAATGCTTCGAAAAGCATCCTGATGGGAACCCAGTAAGACGGGTACCTACATAAATTTGTGAAATTACCATTTAGTAAAAGAGCATAGATAGGTATATATCGCAGTTTTCGAGAAGCTTGTCGATTTCCTACTTGAAGCGTGCAACGTCCAGGATCAAGGCCATACCGCCATTCTCAGAAGTATACCCACCAACGGGTGAGAAGTGGCCCACACCGGTCTGTCCAAGAGATGCTCTGGAGTAAGACACCGCCATCAATTGATCTGAAGAGAATGTGCAGACTTTCACGGCCTGGAGGAAAGCTTCGAACGACCTGCTTCCAGATCCACGAGTTACATTTACTCGATCAGCACCAGGGGAATGGACGAACGTGGAGTCTGCGAAACGAGTGACCGCCTCGAGGCCATTACATTTTGCAAGGCAGGAGAATTCGGCTAGTGTGATGCCTTTCTCTTTAATGACTTCCAAGGGTTGACAGCAGTCTAGCATCTCTATATTTGTTTCTCTGTGTAAGCAGGAAATGACGGAAGAAATAATATCGTTTATAAATAGAAATTATAAATAGAAAGAGGGGAACGTTTTAGATATTTACCTTGGGTGAACCATCTCCACGGCTTTCTCCAGGTAACGGTTGGGTCAACTTTCAAGGCGTTGAGAATCATGCAGAGAGTTCCAATTCCGCAGTCTAATTGGTGTCCGCATGGTGATTAGCTTGTCCCCACTCGACTCCAGAGACAGAGCAGGGGGGGTGAGACGAACAAGCTGGCTCATTTTGCTGTGCATGAGTACTCGTACCGATATGTTAGTCATAAATGCCACTCAAAAACTATGGCTGTTCGCTTAGGACGCACTGTAAGAAATTGCTGAGAGAGCGGGAAGAAAGCTTCCAATCCACCCTCAGCTAAAGCCTTGGCAAATAAGTGTTTCCCCTCGGGCGTGTCGTAGCCTATGAGATGCTCTTTTGGGAGCTCCATCATGTAGAAGGAAGTCGGGGGTAGTTGTGTTGCCATCCTGTATAAAGGGAGGGCAGCAGTACGGCTTGTTGAGTATTGGGAAAGAGAGCTCCGGGGTGTGAAGCTCTATGTCTGAGTTTGGCTTGTGTTTTTGAGAGAGAGCAAGTGTCGAGAGATTTCTCCTTACCTTCCTATAAGAAATGGATAGGATTTGGGGTAGGAATCGATGGGTTCGCCGCATTTTTCTGTGAGAGAACCCGATTTCAGGTGTCACAGAAGGAAAGTTTTTGGCAAGGCTGGGGTCTGAGGATGGGGGCATGATATTTTATCAATCTTATCTACCCGCATCTTGAAAATGCAGGGAGACAGGAAGTATTTTTAGATAAGCGGGATTGTGATATGATACGTTAGATGGCCGAGTGGTTATGGCGCTAGGTTGGGGTTGGGAAGGTGGATTTTAGTGTCCAGACGGTGCCAAAATATTCTCCTTGGCGGGCAATTAAATGAAGCCTCTGGTACGTGAGACGGTGATTTTATTGACAAACCCCCCTCGATGACAGATCACAAGACCCACGGTGCAAGGATAGGGAACAATTATGATAGCCCGACGGGACAGGGATATATTTGGCTGGTCAAATCATTCCCTGCCGGACCGTCGGCATTGGCTCAGCCTCAGTGAGTTCCTGACATGCGGCTCTTGTTGTCAGGTCAACCACACAGGCGGCACCTAACAACACAACAGCTCACAGTGCTCGAGACAGAAATTCTATGGTGGCACCTCTATTCCTCCCTCCTTCCCTACCACTCTTCACCTGCAGTGTTTATGCACTTCAGCTCCGTTTCTTCTCCTCTCTTCGTTGTCTAATCATCTTATCCTTGTTCACGAGTCGCAGCTGAATTAAATAGAAAAGTGTACCCACAATCTCACTAATCCCGCTTTTCTTGTCAGCTGTTTGAGTAAATACCACACACTGGCTACCTCTTCATACACTTTGGCGGCCGCGGATTCTCCGACCGACGCCGAATTCCCCTCTGATCCTTTCTTAAAGACGCCGGCTTCTGGCCTCGCTGGGTTCTGGGCAAAGTTTACATCTCGGAAGAGGTACCCTCTTATAACAATGATTGCAATTATAGGAGTTCTTGCCCTCATTATTGGGCCAGTGCTGGGCATGCCTCAAGGGGATGGTGGGGGGAGTGGCGGATCTGCGGAAGCCTTGAAGGGGGCGACTAGCCCCTCATGGTATCCTAGTCGTATGTTCCTTGTTCCTCCATTACTAGCATTCCATTCCTGTTAAAAATCCCGTCACTGACTTGGATTTGTTTCATCTCTAGCTAAGGGAGGAACTGTAGATCAATGGGCGGAAAGTTATAAGAAAGCTGCGGCTCTGGTACGGAAGATGAGTTTGGCTGAGAAAGTTAATGTCACCACAGGGACTGGATGGTCGATGGGCCCCTGTGTAGGGAATACTGGGACCACGAATGTTGGCTTCCCTTCTTTGTGTCTTCAGGATGGACCACTCGGCGTCAGATTTGTGGATTCTATCACTGTGTTCCCGGCGGGAATTACAACTGCTGCGACATGGTCAAGGAAGCTTATGTATGACCGCGCAAGAGCGCTGGGCAAGGAGGCTAGATGGAAGGGTGTTAATGTGTTACTTGGCCCTTGTGTTGGTCCTATCGGCCGATCTCCTCTGGGTGGGAGGAATTGGGAGGGTTTCGGGAGTGACCCGTACCTTCAAGGAATCGCGGGAGGCTTAAGTGTTCGGGGAATACAAGATGAAGGGGTTGTTGCGACTGCAAAGCACTTTGTTGCCAATGAACAAGAAAAGTGAGGATTTCCTTCACAAGATGTCACTCGAGCGGAATTTTCGGTTGGACAAGAACTACATCAACTAATTCAAAGGTTATAGGTTTCGTCAACTTTCTGAATCTCTTGGTCAAGGTTTCAAAAACGTCACTGCTCCTCTTAGTTCAAATGTTGGTGACAGGGCATTAAGGGAATTATACGTTTGGCCTTTCATGGATACCGTTCGTATGGGAGTGGGCAGTATTATGTGCGGCTACAATCAGGTGAATACAGCGCATAACTGCTTCTCGAAAATTGAGAAACATATTAACCTTTTCCCTCAGATTAACAATTCGATAGCCTGTCAAAACAGCTACATCTTGAACGGGATACTTAAGGACGAATTGGGATTCCAGGGGTTTGTAATGAGTGATTGTATGTGCCTCCTCTGGATGTGTTCGGATCCTTTCTGACAAGTTACAGGGCTTGCCCAGAGAAGCGGAGTTGCCAGCGTTCTTTCCGGAATGTAAGCAACGCACAGAGAGGGATCATGGAGATCTGACACTGATATTAAGATAGGGACATGACTATGCCCGGAGATGGCCTTTTGTGGGCTGATGGGGATTCACTTCTCGGTCCGCAGCTCACTCGGGCCGTATTGAATGGCAGCGTGCCCATCGATAGATTGGATGATATGGTTTTGCGAATCGTGGCAACGTGAGTATCCTCTCGGGATAATAGAGGGGCTTAGGACTTATTTCTTGTTTTGGATAAATAGTTGGTACCAACTCGGGCAAGATGATGGGTCTTACCCCCGTCCCAACTTTTCCAGTTGGTTCAGAGCCTCCACTGGCCCAACTTATGCCGGAGTGGGTCCCTCTGCGGGACAAAGCTTGCAGAATTATTTTGCAGACGTTAGGGATGATCATCACGAGGTTGCAAGGGCGATTGCTGCGGAAAGCATCACACTCCTAAAAAACATCAACGGGGCTCTACCACTCAGATCTGGTAAAGAAGCAAAGAAATCTATCATGATATTCGGAAGCGATGCCGGTCCAAATCTCCTGGGCCCCAATGGCTGCACCGATAGGAGTTGCAATAATGGAACGTTGGGGCAGGGCTGGGGCTCTGGAACTGCTGAATACACATATTTGGTCACGCCTCTTGAAGCCATCCAAGCAAAAGCGCTGGCTGATAGAACAATGGTTGAGTTTGTTCTGGATGATTACCAATATGGTAGAATTAATACTACAGCGCAAAAGGCGCCAAACGCAACTTGCCTGGTCTTTGTGAGCAGCGATTCCGGGGAGGGATATACATCTGCCGAGGGTGTGTTAGGAGATAGGGTTGATCTAAAACTGTGGCATGGAGGTGACAAATTAATCCTCTCGGTTGCCGAAAGATGTAGCAACACCATTGTCATCATTCATTCAGTAGGCCCTGTTGATATGGAGGTAAGATCCCTGATGGTTGACCTCTTAGGAATCTGCTAATGAGAAACAAGGCCTGGATTGAACATAAGAACGTCACCGCCGTTTTAATGGCACATCTCCCTGGCCAAGAGAGCGGCACAGCGGTACTCGATGTGCTCTATGGAGGCGTCAATCCGAGCGGCAGACTTCCTTACACAATAGGAAAATCTCTAGCAGATTACGGCCCCGCAGCACCTATCATGAAACAACCCGGCGGGCCTGTGCCACAACAAGACTTTTCCGAAGGCCTTTATATTGACTACCGCCACTTTGATAAAGAAGGGATAACCCCCCGTTTCGAATTCGGCTTCGGGCTTTCCTATACCACCTTTGAATTCTCTGACATGGTGATCACTCAAACCCGCGCGCCGACCGAATTCCCGCCAGCCCGACCAGTCGGTGTGCCCGCACCGGAACTAAACTCCACCATCCCTCCCTCCTCCGAACTCGGCTTTCCATCGGGGATGATACGCTTGCCGGGGTTCATCTACCCATACCTCAACGACACAAGCGGCACGAAATCGTCAAAGCCATACCCATACCCACCCGGATATTCCACAACTCCACATGAGCCTTCCCCCGCCGGGGGCGCACAGGGCGGTCATCCAGCACTCTTCGATACAATCTTCCACATCACTGTATCCGTTAAGAACACCGGTAGCCTGTCCGGCAAGGCTGTCCCGCAGTTATACATTAGCTATCCCAACGGCACAGGCATTGACTTTCCCGTGCGCTCTCTAAGGGGGTTTGAGAAGGTTGGTGCGGGACCGGGTGAGACGGTAGCCGTCGGGTTCGATATCACGAGGCGGGACCTGAGCTATTGGGATGAGAAGAAGGGGAATTGGAGGATTCCGCTTAACAAGGAGGGGAATATCGGGGCCTATGAGATTTTTGTGGGGGATAGTTCGAGAGGGAAGGGCGTTACCGGGAGGACGGAGGTTGTTAAGGTTTGAATAGGGGTGTATTATAGGTTTAATTCCAACTCGATCCCCCCCAAGTTGTTTTTCTCTCTTCTTCTCTTTGCCGGCATTGGGCAGTTGAGCTGGCTCGGGTATCATAATAATATGGTATATATATACAGTATATATTGTCTTAGTCTTTAAGGTTGGTGGATATGGATGGCTATGATATGGTGTTCTTACAAGGGTTATGTATTTTTACGGGATATTATGGCTGTAGAACGTACGAGCTTAAATATGATTATGATGATGGATCTTTCTTGTGGCTCTATCAATTGGCTGTCGAGATTTTGTGCTGTAGGCTGCTTTTACGTACTGTATTTTTGTTTACCTAGTGCGGGAGGACGCTGCCTTATAAGAGGACACTGGGTTACCAAGAGGATACGGGTATACCATCCAGCCCATTTCTCACATACTGAGCAAGTTTGTCCAACGGGGCTTGGCTTGGCTTCGGTTCAGAAGAGAAGAAGAAAAAAAACGTGGGTACCGTATGCAGGGTTGACGAAGAAGCGTTTAGCGGCGGAAGGCTGAAACTCGCCAACGAATGATTGATGACTCGTGGCTTCTGGCAAGTGGGGTATGATATATATATATATATATAAAAAGACACTCAACCATCGCGGGTTCGCTTGCTCGCCGCAATTGGGTTCTCGGGAGGAAGTCCCTCCGGGTGTGCTTATTGTATTACCGGCGCTTGTACTCGAGTACCGTAGTACGGGTAGGTTTGAATGAATGAATGAATGAATGGCAAGTACCGTAGGGTTGCAGTCGGATTTTTTTCTTCTTCAGTATCTCGTCGAATGCCGGTATGCGTGTGATGCGAGAGCAGTCCTTTTTTAAAAAAGGGCTTCGAGGTTGGGAGTAAATTTTAATGAATTTGACACATGCGGTATGGATATCGTACTGTGGTATCATACTGCGCAGCAGCACGAGGGGTATTGTGTTACTGTGGTACAGCAGTTCCCGGATAGTCGCGCCCAGCTGTTCTGGGCACCTTGGCATTACTGTAACGACCTGATATCCGAGTCTATTCGCTATTAGCTTGTTTTCTACTTGTAAGCTCCGCTGGGGGATAGGCTTTCCTTCTGTTTATCCCTTCGATTGATTATTACGTTCAATTGGGGCTGTTGGTGATGAATACTGTACGGCACGGTAAGCATACCAGCACTTCTGTAGTGTGCTCGAGTCCTCCAGGATCCAACTCGTAATTATTCTCTTCGTGAATGACCGCGGCCCCCCATTCAGACCCTGCAGCACTTGCGTACCGGTATTGCTTGGCCGAGAATAGGGACGATAGCGGTAGGCTGTCTCACGAGCTCAATGCAAAAGGCTTGAGCGGAAATGGCGTTTTGGGGAAAGAAAAATTATTCGTCTCACCCCGCCGACTGCATTCATTCATTGGCCATGTGCGATGAACTTCACACAAATGGCTCATGCATACCAACAACCTTGCCCCCCGCAGCCATGTTCCTGAAATCCGGCCAAGCAACACTTCTCATCCCATCACATTGCGGACTGCGGATAAAGTTGCGTGGTAATCTGTGCGGTACCTACCGTCCTTGAGAACATTTGGGCTCGCGAGGAGGCAACCAATTTGAGAAACTTCACGGGCGACCAACGCTCGGCATTCGCTCGACTGTGGGCTCTCGAGCGGGGCATGTTGTGTGAACTGCTCTGACCGCCGTAGGGTAGAGTTTGATGCCGCAGTCCTGGTGCGGTATGGTGAGCAACCCCAGGGGCTCGAGAATTCGATTCCATCAGGCCCTTATTTATTACTCAAGTACTATTTGATGACGCCACAGTTGAAAGGTCGAGTGTTGGGATAACCGCCTGATTTGCACTCAGGAGCCGGTTGCTGACGGTTATCTGGTTAAACTCTAAACTCGAAATGGCGCTGGAACGGTCAAATCAAGTTGTGGGTCGATAAGCGAGCGAGATTCCGAAGGGGTTTCTCCTCACTCGCCTTCCAGCCTTGGGTCATGCTTTGTCCGACCCTCTCGCACAATTTCGTGTCCAACCAAACCGTGTGGTCCCCTGGGGTGGGTGTCTTATCATACCATTGGGCAAGATGGTTCGACACTTCTCGGCTCTTGGGATTCTGTGTCCTACGCAGCCCACTAACCAAGGTAATTATGGAATACGGTACTCGAGTGGCTCTCGGGCAGGCATCATAAACTGCCTTCTTAGAACTCGAGCAGAAGCAACCTTGCGGTTTACAAGCGCTTTCCAGTACCGTAGCACCAAGTTTCGGATTGATTCGTCGATTTTGCATTCTCAAAAGGTGTTACACCCGTTGAGGTACTTCGACCCGAAGGGTCTTGGGCTAACAGAGGAGAATGGTTGGAGTTTGCTTGAACACCACGAATAAAGGTCCCTTAACCCAGGGGCTGAAGCCCCAGGCTAGTCGTATCGTTGTGAATGTACCCGTAGAACCTGTGGGACCGCACTCTGCGGGGGGCTCCTCACACCGATATATGAGTTGTGAGCGGGGTTCGTTTTGGAGAGCCAAGACTGGTCCAAAAAAGTGATTGACTGATGGGTGGTACTGACACCTAGATTGAATCGACCGCTGGAAATTTTGATCGGACATGGGAAGGGTTGAGGGGACCCTGGAACTATATAAGCCCATGGCCATCCCGAGGCTGGGATGAGTGGGGCTCCATATGCTTTTATCCCAGGGTTCTCATATCTCATTTTAGGAATGCTTCTTCTAGATCCTTATCACCAGGCCACCATTGCAGCCTGTGCTGGGCTCCTTACCCAACAAGTGCTCTCTCCCATTCCCGAAGTCTCAACGACGAAATCAATCCTCTTCTACACTGTCGCGAATGGCCTCTTAGCTCTTGCGCTAAAGGGCGCGGGGGTTCGTGCGCTTTTGCACTTCCTTGCTCACATATCTCTAATCAACATCAGCTACCTCACAAGCTTGATATTTTTCACAATTGTACACCGTCTATACTTCCACCCTCTCCGAAAGTTCCCGGGCAATAAATTTGCGCGTTTGTCAAAGCTATACGAAGCCTGGATCAATTACAATGGCGGGAATAGCCCACTGGTGCGGGATCTATGTCGGAAGCATGGCGACTTTATACGAACCGGGCCCAATGAACTTGCTATCAACAATGTCGAAGCGATCGAGATTATCTGGGGGAGGTCTCAGCCTACAGCTAGGGGCCCTTACTACGAGTTTGCAAACTTTGTGGGAGAGAAGCATTTGGTTAGCCAGAGGAATAAAGCTATACATGCTTCAATGAGACGCATTTGGTTTGCACCTGGGTTACTAATATTTTGAAAATTTTGCTGATTTTGATTGATACGCAGGGACAAGGGTTTCACCAGTCAGACAGTTGCCAGCTATAGCCCCCGAGTAGAATATCACGTCGACAAGATGATTTCGACTCTCGAGAAGCTCAACGGTAAAGAGACTAACTGTGTGAATATTTATGACAATATGGCTTTTGATATGTAGGTTCCTGATCGCAATAATATTGATATGTTGCTTTGGGAATCATACCAATAACTAGGTAGCATGGCAGATCTCGGGTTTGGCCAGAAGCCGGAGGAATCGATGCAGGGCGGAGCCGGCGATCCCTCATATATGAGGTATTTGCATGGCTGGATGCGCGCTTCCAATGTAAGATTTAAGCCTCAACTCTCTAAAAGAAAGACTGAAGAAAAGCTTTCTGACTAGCCCCATTAGGTCCTGGGCTCTTTAAGAAATCTATGTCGGCTTCCCAATCCACAGGCTTCCTGCTCTAATTGACCGAGTATAATAGGTGAAATTGGGGCCTATGTTCCGCAAGACGCTGAAAGCAAAGGGTTCAACAAGTTGGGCGAGAAGATGCTCGGAGCCCGGCAGAAAATGGGAAAATCCCGTCCAGATATATTCACTCACCTCCTCAGCGAGGACGGGGAAAGCGGCATGAAATTCACTCAAGCTCAACTTCTGATAAATGCTCAGATGTTGATGGTAGCAGGCTCAGGTTCGTCAACTGCTTCTCGAATTGTCACCCCCCCCCCCCAATTACCTTAACTTACTAGAATGTTAGACACAACATCCGTAACTCAGACGTGCCTATTCAGGCTTCTTTCCCTACACCCGGAGAAGCAACAGAAACTGCACAAGGAAATTACGGAGGCCTTCCCTGACGGCGAAACCCCGACATGCGCAACCACAACAGCCCTCCCGTTCCTTAATGGCGTAGTGCAAGAAGCCCTGCGCATGTGGCCGGCTGTGCCAACGGGCCCTCAAGCTACTACTCCGCCATGCGGATATACCATCGCAGGCACGTTTGTTCCCGGAAACGTGGAGGTTCGAATTCCTCCTATGGCTCTGATGTCTGGTGAGTCCACCTTCCTCCCTTCCCTCCAGGCAACCGAAAGGTATCCTAGGTCTAACGAACAGCCAGATGCAAGATACTTCCCCCGACCCGATGAATTCCTCCCGGAAAGATGGACCTCCGAAATGCCGGAGTTGGTTAAAGATAAACGGGCTTTTATCCCTTTTGGATAGTATGTTCCCCCCACCTTTTATATGCCCCTGATACCTAATGAGCGACATCACAGTGGCGCACATTCATGTATCGGCCGCCCTCTCGCAATGAACGAAATGCGGACCGCCGTGGCTAGGGTTATTCAGAAGTTTGAAGTCCAGCCCGGCGAGTCTTATGATGACAAGGTGTTCCGGGACAGGTGGAAGGATTACTTCTTGGTACAGCTGGGGCCTTGCCCACTTAAGTTTGTCCCTAGGAAGATGTGAAGTGGTTACTTTTTTTTTGGAGATTTGGATGTTTTCTTTTTTTGTTGGCTCGGAGTAACTCAATGAGATATGGTGTCTGAGAGGTATCCTTTTTATACTCCTGAGCTGGGGAGAGTCAAGGCGCGTTTCTTTCTCAAAAGCCTCCAACTGGCTGCAAAGGGAAGCAAAGAGAGAATTTGTGTAGTTGAATCTTGGATGCAAATCACAACTGCGATTGTTCAAGTGAGTAAGGTGCAATAAATCCCAACTATGATATGATAGAAAGCACTCCCATCCCCCCACCACCCCCAATTATACGAGAACATGAACTCCTCACGAACTATATCCACGTTGCACATCTATGCCTACCTAACCCAGAAATCCCTCTTTCAAATCACTGTCCCTGCAATCGTGATACTATCTTGTATCATTGCCCCCCAGGATTAATCGTACAGTGTATATATGCACACAATTCGCCCCCGCCCAATTCCAAATTAGGAGTAGCACTGTTAACCCTAGTCTAGTTCTTAGTTTTTTTCCTTCATACTGTAAGCCCACGGTCAATGTATCCAACCCACAATACCGGTATGATACCATATCGTACAATGCCGGAATATCTAAATACCACCCCAACAAAGTATTTCTTTTAGCGCAGGACCGATTAACTTTGAATTTCGATAAGGTATGATACATACGGTACCGCTTATGTCAGAGCTAGCTAGCTAGCATCATACACAGCCCCCTACTTGTATAGTGCCAGTTCCAAGACTAGGATAGCCTAACCGGAAAGTCTGCTCCGATCTAAATTAACCTAGAAGTGCGGCTTTACTCGTACTCACACACACATACACACGGTCGTATGCCTGGATTGGCGGTGTCTCCTTATAATAAAATTTGATTATACACACACACACCGTACGCTAGTAAGTAACTCTTGAGATTTAGATTTACTAAACTCATTTCCTATGCCTAAAACTTAACGCGCTAAGTTAACTAATATACTAGACTATGAATAACGACTTCTTTTTTCCTTTTTTTTTTTTTGTTTAGAACGTCCATCCCGGAGACACCGTTGTGTTTTAGCAAAGAAAAGTTAGAAATCCCGCAAAACTTGGGAGAGGGAACCCCGCAGCTGGAGTTGGGAAATTGTGGATTAGGATAAGTCCGAATTTTTTTTCCCCTCCCTCCTGACTACGAAATCCTCACCCACCCCAAGCTATGTTCAATGTTTGTTGGTTAGATATATGATGTATACTTATCTAATGTTCGAAATGTCCTACTAGTGGGCGATTATGCACCTGGTACACGGACCCCGAGCTCAGACTTATATAAACTTCTAGATAGATGGATTTTACGGTTGCATAAGCTTCTCCTCAGCAATGCGAGCAGTAACTTAGCCAGCAGTAGCCAATAACTCGAGTGATTTCTCATGATGACTGATAGCTGTATCATACAAGTACCATAATTATCCAGTTGACTTTTATTTTATTTTATTTTTTCTATTTTTTCTTCTTTTCTTTTCCGCGCGACGTTAGACCCCCAGCGGGCTAATAACAACACACAGTTACAGATATACCTGCAGGTTCCATTTTCCTCTTCTTCTTCTCTTCCGCCCGGATTGCTACTAGGGATGCAATTATTTGCTGCTATATACATCGGTGTAGTGGGGAGCTAGGACAGCCTTTCCGAAGGAAATCCGGTTTTGACGGATTTTATCAGAGGATCATATCCGACTTTTCGATAGGTTGTATCATACGGAGTTATACAAAACTATGATAGATTCTCGATGTGTGGTGGTCCCGTCCAGGGCGCCGCAAATACCGCTAGGGCAAAACATTATCAGGGATACCGCTTTTTGTGAAACGAGTGATCAATTATGACTAAATCATACATCTTTCAGTTTGCCCTTGTATTGCTGATCCGGGGTTGGCTGGCTGGCTGGTTTGAGAGTAATCGGCCGGGCGGGTGGCTTCTAGGATACATCTTGATCGCGAGGGCGCCGTAGGGCAACAGGATTGTTAGATGCTGTGAGTCGGTTTACGCTCTTGTCCTTGGGCTTTCAGTGTGGCGATAGCTAAGGCACCTTTGGGAGGACTCTCGCGCCGTTGGATATATGTTGTTCGGGGAGAAACACATGGCAGGGTTAGAGCTGGCTTGGAACTGAAGGGATGAAGAAAATGGATAGAGTGAATATCCTGAGAGCAAAATGCAAATCTAACTAACTTAAACCGATATCTATCAATTCAGCACCCGAGAATTTTGATATCCCATCCTATCCATATCAGAAATAAGATAACTCTCAAGCCCAACACAGCCACTATGAAAACAGCGAAGGAGAAAAAAAGTCATGGTACAATTCTCCCCCACTCAACTCTCCATTTTCTCACCACCTACATACTTCTTCCTCCCAATAAACTCCAACCCACCCATGTACCCCCTCAGAACCTCCGGCACAACAACACCACCCCTCTCCTCTGACCACCCATTCTCCAAAATCGCCATAAGAACCCTAGGCACAGCCACCGCCGTCCCATTCAGCGTCCACGGGAACTCGGACTTGACTCCGCCAGCACCCGTCCTGGCCATCTTGACACGGGTGTTTAGCCGACGGCTCTGGTAATCGGTGCAGTTGCTCAGACTACTGATCTCACCCCAGGGGTCCTTGGCCTCGCGCGAGGGCATGTAGGCTTCTATGTCGATTTTGCGGCTGGCGGAGGCGCCCAGGTCCGTGGTCGGCATTTCCAAAATACGGGCGTAGAGGCCGAGAGAGGAGATTATCGATTTTTGGAGGTCGAGCATTTCGTCGAAGAGGGAGGCGGAGGTTACGGTATTGTTGGTGGGTTTCATTATGGGTGAGATTCCCTTAGTGGCAGCAGTGTTGGAGGTAAGCCCAGGATTTCTCGTAGCCTCGGTTGTGATTGGTTCGTTCTTGGAGGCGGAGAATTCTTCTTGCCCGGGAGGCCCCCAGGCAAATAATTCTACTTTTGTAAATTCGTGGACTCGAAAGAGGCCTTTGCTCTCTGCCCCTCGTGCTCCCGCTTCCGCTCTATACGCTCTTCCGATCCCTACTAACTTTACTGGGAGCTGGTCTTCTGCAAAGGTCTTGTTTGCGTACATGCCAGCTAATGGGATCTCAGCCGTCCCCGCGAGGCAATGCTGAATTTTCCCCTCCACCCCGTCAAGTGTGTATATCTGCTGTTCACCATGCTGATCCCTCGGGCGGAACCCGCATGCCGCCGCCATATGCGAATATACAATATTCGGAGGAGTAACCAACTTCCAACCCCTTTTCATTGCGAGCGAAAGCGCATAATTGATCAACGCCTGCTCCAGCAGTACCGCTTCATCAAGCAGGTAATACCACCCCCACCCAGATACTGTCCCTGCAGCCGAAAAGTCCAACAAACCTAACTCTGCACCAATCTGGATGTGCGAAATAGGAGGATCCGTCTGCTGTGACGGGGGGGCAAACTCGGGATTGATATACCCGAGAAGTTTTGGCTCAGTCCCGACCGGGGACTCTTTGTGCGTCCAGTTGGGTAATTGAATAGCAAGATCTCTCATCTCGTTCTCCAAAGCTCTCTCCTTCTCTTCCACCTCCGAGATTTTAGCCTTTACATTCTTCGCCTCAGCCAACAAACCTTCCTTTGCTTCCCGTCCCTCAGCAGCAACCTCTGTTTTATCTCCCCCGCCGTGGGGATCCTGCATGAGGGGATTCCTAGAGCGCAATTGCGCCGAAAGCGCATTCTGACGTGCTCTATCCCCCCTCGACCCCTTCTGCAGGCCCGTCCACTCCCCATGAAGAGCAATTATCCGCTGGGGCGCATCTGCAAGTGAGGGGTAATTCCGGTTCAGGCAGTTCTGACGATAGTACTCTGGGAACTCACGGATTGACCTGACGTTTATTGTTGGCTTGGGACCCGCCGGCGGAGGCTGGTGTTCAGGTTTTATGGAAAAGTGACGGGAGCTGCGTATGGGGCAGAGGCGGCAGCTGGAACAGACCCACGCTGTTGAAGAGGCTCCAGGACGGTAAATGGATAAGTTACGGGCCATTAGGTGTGCAATTGAGTCGTGAAAGGCGAATTAATGGTAGGGTGACGGCGGATGTCTGGTGTTCGGAGAGAAGAGCTTCATAACGGTAGGGGTTACCCGGTTGAACAGGTGTACTGTACGTCATAGCTTGCACGCATTAGCCGAGTATGATAAGGTTTCTTAGTCTGAGTTTACTATTTTCTAGAGCCTAAGCAAGGGGTGTTGGCTTGCTCGTCGAAGCCTTTCAGATGTACCATCGTCTAATATTTTTCTTCCTTCGTTTCTTGGTTGCAAAGGGTAAGGTGATACGATACTGCTACAGCGCGAATCGCTTAAAACCTACACCTCAAATATGCCCAAACCGGAGAGCAGATGGCAGACTCAAAACACAGAATTTTAAGAAACAGAAACCGTGAAGAGGCAGAGAATCAAGAGGGCTTGGTCCCCAGGGTTCGATTTCACAAAATAGGTGCAAACTGGGCAAAATTATTGAAGGTTAAGTTGAAGATTTTTGGTGAGAGTGAAACAAGTTCCCAGATATTCACAGGACAGGATACTAGGTAAAAGTGGTGGGTACTTACCGGTAGTTGGCAGGTAGGGTTGCCACAATGCGGTTCTCAGACTGTTAAGTAAGCAGCAGCAATTTGGTGCGGTTGCCACTGATGCCGTTTCAACCTGGTGTAGGTTTTAAGTGATTTGCGCCGTACTCGAGTTCCACAGCAGGTGTTGAGACAAACATGGAATAGAGCCCTCCTATACTACAAAGAGCCCCGTGCTCCCATGAGGTCGTGAGTTCTCTTCAATTCGTTTTTGGTAGGGGGCCTAAAACCGAGCAGGTAGCCAAGGCCGAGGTTCGCCAGTCACAGAATATCACCCGCCCCGGGAATCCCTTACCGAGCAATTTCATTACTACCGGTATTAACTTATACTGTAAAAATAATAAAAAATAAAAAAGCCAGGAAACCCACTCCTTCCGCTAGCATTGCAATCTCTAGATTCCGAGACAAAAGAGTTTTCTTGACGCAGTATAAGATCAGCCCCCAGGGCTTGTTGGATCTCATTGACTGGAATAAACAGCCCTGTCCACCTCTCAAACCAAGCGTTTCCTAAGCTAACGGACAGATTTCCGCGGAGAATCGGATAGTGGATTCAACGGGTTTTCACGATATAATATGCCCACCTTCATAGAGGAAAAAGTGAAGCGCCACAATTTCATGCAATGCGCTGCACTTCCTCGGTCGGAAGAGTAATGGCAAAGAGTACAAGCATACGGATTGTCCGTCTATCTCTAGAACTCCAGTATTGCATGGCAGATAGGATTTTGAACAATGATAATACGGGACCAGAACCTCCAGGCGCTAGATGTGAGGCGATGGTACGAGTATTGTTTTCTTTTGCCGGGTTTTTATCTTGAAAAAGGATACAACAGACAAATTGCTCTTTCATTCAGAGAGCAACAAAGGGGATTAATCTAAAAGCTAACTATGGTTCAAGATTCCTATGGTTCAAGACTCTTCGCTTTAATACCTGCTTTCACAGGCTGCTCTATGAGAGTTAGGCACTGAAGGGGTGTTCAGGTATCCCGTTGAAGTAAGGCTCTTAGAGATGATAATACAGTTCTAGTAGGCAGGAGAGTAGCGACTAGGGAACCAATATCACGCCATGTTGGAAACACATTACTCTCAGAGGCTCGCCGCCACACCCGGCGCGGGCCTTGCAAACCCCAGGACCCCCAGCAAGACGAGGTCGCATGTGAGATACGAAATCAGCCCACCTTCCACCTTTCCTTCCAAACCTTCACGCATAATCACTCGCATCACAATGATCACATTCACAAACACCCAGACAAGCGCGACCCTCTGGTTGGCGCAGATGGGGAGATTGTTTCCTGTGGGATGGCTTGGCGAGGATCTGCAATGTCGTCCTTGTCTTTAGAGCATAGTAGCTGCCTAGACTACTTTCTTCCTCGGGATCCCGTGTCCCACGAAATCATTATACCAGGCTATGGCGGCGGTGATGGTGTCCCCTGTAATGATGAGGGATAGATGAATTAGTGGTATTACTGTACAGGTCAGTAGCGCTGAGCCTATTCCCCATCAGTGCAAATGATCGAAGTTGGAAACTTTAGAAAGCGTAGATATTCCTTCCCCTCACTCTTCCAGCATCTTTCCTTCAAACATAACGAGCTCACCCAAGAGACAAATGGTTCTGACTCAGCGGCCTAACAAAGTCATCCTATTAGTCGCCGCGACTTCCTTGAGGGGTTCGGTGGCATAATTATGTAGGAGAACTTCTCCCCTGCTAACTAATAGCTCACTGGATAGGGAAATTGCCAAATGTATACGGGTGAATATCACACCTCCCGTAGTATCGATAACAAAAATTGAGAAAGGTGCCGGGGGTTAAGGATAAGTGGGGCGAAGGGGGCGCGATTAGCGCGTTGGTCACTTCGGCCACTCAGAGAACAGTTCATGGTTGCAGCAAGAGTTGACGGCTGCCTGGCTCCCTCCCACCTTCAAAAGAAAAAAAAGGATGAACCCTTCGTCTGGTTACACTCGCCAAATACTGGCCAGCGAAAACTGAAATAACCTGGCTCATGCTCACCCCTTTGGTACCGGACGCCTACCAGAAATTAACTAATATGGGCAATCAGGTCGCCAAATCGGAAGTTGTGTACCCGTTGGTGGTACCGTGATGCACCAACCAAGAGAGACGCTTAACGCAAGGCTAACCCGGCGATTTGAGTAAAGGAACAAGAGAGTAAATACCGGTACGGCGCACTTGTGCAGAGAGGGGCCATGATACTATCGGCACTGGTAGTTAGCGCCGTAGATCAGGTCCGGTCCGGCATGTCACCAGCCCCTTCCAAGGCCGGGTAGCCCCTCGTGCGCAAACCAACAACTACCGTACCGGCGGAGCCCCGAAAGCGTTCCCCAACTCACTAATACTTAATTCCCCCTAAACGAATATCGGCACGGCACCCCAAACCTCCAACACAAATACCCACAATCTCCTCCCCCAAGGAGCTCCACCACTATAATACCACCACCTACACCTAGCACAACAATCCCCACTACCCGCCCGCTTTGCGGCACTTCAGTTACGAGTTGATGGAACGCACAATTGAGTGACAGCCAATGACCACGAACGGATACCGTGCAATAATGATAACGCACCCAGCGATCCCCCCGCCAGCTAAGCTAATCCAATCCAATCCAATCAAACGGCCGCGCAAGCTTGAGCGAAGGGGCGTGCCGTGATTTCGGCCTGATCATGATCATGATCAATCAATAGGTAGGTGGTGGTGGAGACGGTCGTTTTTGAAATAATGGGGCGTGGGGGAGGGAGGCTTCTGAATAAGTTAAGCGATAGCGGGGGTATCCCCTAGTTCTCATACGGCAGATTGGGCTCAAGTATTTTTTTCCCCCCATGTTACTGGTAATCTCTTGAGCACAGTACTCGAGCACAGTACAGTACCTGTGTGGGTTTTGGGGGTGACATGTGGGTAATAATGCTCATACAGTATTTGTATTGTGCCGTTTTCTCCACCCTAAATGAAGGATTCAGTTGACGTGTAATGACAATGGTCCAGTGGTTCTTACCTATGGGTTTGCTTACCCCATGATATGATGCCATAGGAACTTGTGCGATAGGGCACCGGGAACAAATACCGAAAAGCTCTGTAAGTTATGATACAACAGACCTAAGTAAATGCATGTCACTGCTGCTTCTCCCCGCTGAAACGATGGATTCCCTACCCCTCCCACTCACCGCAGAACCTGGGCGGGTGCGGGCACCCTCGGAGAAAGGACTATCCCCGCCATTCATGCGCAGTTACAAGTATGTAGATCACCAGGAGATGGATAGGGTAACCTATTCAACCACTGCCAACACAGTACTAGTACTCGAGTACCGTAGAAGCATAAACGGCAATCGGGATTGGCAAAACGTCCCCTCCGTTTTCTGCCGCTTCGTATGCTGTGCTCGAGCATGCGATTTCGTGCTGCTTTTTGCTAATGATGCACAATTGATTGGAGGAGGGTAGGGAATCCGGAATGGAGGTGTGGGTGAATTGTTCCGCTTCCCCTTTGGAACAGCCGGTTGACTGGGCCGTGGGCTCGTCTCGCCAGCAATGAATGTCCGGGTTATGTATGGGAGACAGGTAAGCCTGCAGATGGTGGGGAGAGAATCAAAGAAGAAAAGAAGGAAAAGGAAAGAAGAAAAAGGAAGGAAATTTTTTTCTTCACGAGAGGGAAGCACTTTATCCCAGATCAATAGAGTTCGAGTGAGGGATGATGATTTCGCACGGGCCTCTATCGTGACAAATTAGAGGCTGGAGGAGGGGAAAAGGTTTTGCGGCGCGAACAAGGCATTCCCTACTGTGCTGTACTCGAGTATGGGTACGTTGGGAATTTATCCCGGTAGAGCATGTACAATACCTATATTGTATTGCTGCACTGAGCTTGTACGAGTAAGATGAGGTTATTCCTGCGGTACTCCTCTCCTCGCATCGTTGAGTCGAGACTTGTGTTAATTTATGCTCACGAGGTTCGCTTCCTCACTTCAGCCAGCCCAACCAGCAGCTAGCTAGCCCTCGATCCAATCCTAAGCCCAACGTTTTACACACTCACGATAATTTACATACCCTTCCCTCCCCCCCCTCTCTCTCGCCCTCTCCCTCTCTCCCCCTTTCCTTTCCTCTCCCTCCTTTAGTTCTCTTCTTTCCACTTCCCTCTAGTAAAATTTGAAAATTGAAATCATGACCACCGCAACGGCCACTATTTCTCCCGCCGCGACAATGTTTCTACTCTCTTCTTATCATCCTGATCATCGCGGGCCCTCGCTAACACCGCCTCCTCAATCACCGGAGGAGACGGTCGCAGAGGTTGAAGCCGAAGTAGAGCAATTTCGCCGACAGCTCTACCTGAGGCGGGGCCTATCCTACCCCGGCCCGGGGACGACCATCGCACTGCCTCGCCAAGGTGCCACCGTTGCTGCTCGACAACAATACAACTCCGACAGGCTTCCTAGAAAGATGGTTGGGCTATCGCCGGTTGCTGCTGGTGCTGTGATTACTGGCACAACTACTACTGTTGCTTCTACTGCTGGGGGTATGTTATGCTTGCTTGCTTGCGTTTGAAACGAGAATACATAAGAAGAGATGGGGGAAAAGAAAGAAGGAAGAAATATGTGTCTTGCCCATCCATTCCGAGTTGCCGTCAGAAATACTTTCTTTCCGGTGAAGTCGATAAATTGAACGAATGGAGGAGTTGTATGTTTTGTCATGATGAAGGGGGAGAAAAGAATCTTGCGAGTGTAGTCTAGCAACTAACCATGGGGGCGTTTTTCATTCTTAATAGCAGTTGAACTCAAGACGGAATCCTCATCCTTCTCATCATCGCCATCGCTATCATCACCGTCGCCATCGTCACCGCCACCATCATTATCATCATCATCGATCACCACTACCCCTACTCCTGCCAGTAGTGGCGGTAGTAGTAGTGACAATAACACCCTTCTACCAAAAACATTCTCTCAATTATTGGAAGACCTCATGAGAACGCACTCGTCCACCGCCTCCCCTTCTGGCCAGAAATATTCCGAGGACCTCGGGCATTATACGGATGCCATGTTTGGCAGCGGGACTTATTTTGGGAGCTTTACCTGAGTTGTGGCGCCCTCTGCTTCTTATTACTCTTTATTGGAAGCGTGCGAGTGTTTCATTTCCCCTTTTCTGCCTTGTTTTGTTTCCCTTATCTATTGGTCGCGGGGTGGGTTAACTTATCAATGAGGCTTATTTTATTTGCCCCATTGGATGGGATAGGATGGCGTGGATGGCATGGGCCGTCCCTTGGTTCCGTTTCGTTTACTTACCTACTTTGGTTGTACTAAAAGTGTCGTAGGGATGGGCTTCTTCCTCTTTCTTCTTTTTATACGAGATATTTCTTGGACAGGGCGTTTCGGGTATTTCATTCCACTTCTTGGTGGATGGGTTCGTTCTTTTTTTCCTATCCTATCCTATCCTTTCCTTCTTCTAAAACTTCACTCCAGGCGTTTCCCACTATCGTTGGTTGAATTTCCTCTTTCCTCGTCTTATTTTCAGCCAAGAAGAAAAGAATAAAACAGGGGCGAGATATATGTCGAAGGGGGGGGGGGAAAAAAGAAAAAAGGACTCTGCGGCTCCCTTCTTGAGCACTTTGTACTCGAGTTTATGTATAGTACTGTAGTCGGAATCACCATCATCATTACCAACATACCCTATCAACGGTAGTTGGATTTGATTTGGTTTGATTATATTAGTTTAGCATTATCTGTCGCATAGGAATCTGATAACAGAATCACAACTATGGCCTCTTTTGGGAGCTAAAAAAAATCAAACTTAAAACACCCCCAACACGAACCATATACTGGTATCAGACATCTAACGGAAAACCTGTCCCCCCAGCCGCCACCGCAGCCAAAAACCTTTCTCTTTCAACCTCAATAGTCCCACGAACCTTCATTCCAGCAACAAGGCTAGCCCCAACCCAACTCCCGAAGCTTTCCACTCCGGCGATCCTGCCGCGGCCGCTGGTGTCCTCCGCTTCCCGTTCACTGCTCTCATCCTTCTGTTCCTCCGGCGAAGCCGTATACTCCCCTCCCCCCCCCTCCTCCTGTGCGGGCATCTTTCCCTTCCCTTTCTCAACAACCCTCCTCCCGACACGCTCCCATCCCCTACGCTTTACCAACACACGTACCTCATCAATCACCCGCTTTTTCAGACCAGGCACATAACTCCCCCCGCCAGTGATAATGATGCGTTGCATGACTGCAGCGCGGACGTCAATGGGACAATCGCGAAGGGCGCGATACACGAGCTCTGGGAGAGCGTAGTCATCGTCATCTGGGTATTCGGGGGTGGATGAGTCTGTCGTCGTGGCTGCGAAGAACGTTTTTTCGGCGGGTGTAGCGAGTTTGTTGAAGGGGAGTGTTAGTGTGCTTGGGGGTGTGGGTGTTGTTAGGGGGATTGTTATTGCTGTTTCATCTTTGTGGTGGGAGCTGGGGGAGGATGGTTGGCACCAGCCGGTTCTTGTGAGGATTTCTTCGATTTCCCAGTCTTCTATTTCGTTGTCTTCGCTACCACCACCACCACTGCCGGAGGAGGAGGAGGAATATTCATCTTGGAGGAACTTCCGCCAAATGTCCCTGTACGTGCGGCCCCCGCGACGGCTGCGTTTGCCGGGGCCTACCACTCTCATTTCGTAGACCACGTTTATCACCGCCTCATTCCAGCCCACGTCCAGTACCACCCCGCTCCTAACCCCCGCTCCAACGACCGCCATAACAGGCTCTTGCAATAACATCACGGCCGGCATTTGGAAGTGTACGAATAGGCTCTTGACGACCTTGCTCAGCACGCCCACGTCCATCTCCGTCTTCACCAATAACACTATCCTCCGCGTTTTTGAATCCAGCAACAAGTACTTATTATAGGCAACCCTCACACCCCGCTCAAGTACGTCCTCGATGGTCTCTGGATTGTGCCATAATTCCCCGCGCGCAGTGGATGAGGTGCCCGTGGGTGAGTACCATCCTCCCTGACCCCACAGATCGCCCGAGCGCTTCCAGAATTCGGGATTGGTCCAGGGGAGGATGCAGCGCGGGTGCGGCTCGCTTGGGTATCCGGCTTGGAGGTTTCGTGTACCAATTTGGAAGATTAGAGGGTCTTCGGAGTGGTGCAAGTGTAGGACTGAGGATGGGGAGTGGCGGGGGAGGAGGAGGGTGGTGCTACTGGGTGTGAGGTTGGTTGTGTTGGTGGTGGTTGCGGTGTGTGCGGAGGGGCGGACGCGGTAGGGGGTCAATGGCCCGGGGGATAACGAGGATGCCATGTTTGGCGTGGGAATTGAAGTGGTGGTGGAAGGGGTGGCTCACGTATGATGCCAGCAATAATAATTATTATTATGATAATACAAGGATATGCACCTATCGTATCTCCAAGCCTTGTTTGTAGGAGTATGCCACGCTTAAGTTACCATCTCAATATTAGGGCTCTCCACTAACTTAGGGCTGTTCTCAAAACCCAATGCTTGGCAACCGCAAAAGATTATTTTAACCTCCGCGAGAAAGCAAAAAAAAAAAAGGGATGAACCTCAACACCACCACTGCCACCACCACCATCACAGCATCATGATACCCTCATTATCAACCAACTAAAAGAATCCGCCCGAAAGCAATATACACAAGGTCAGTTTATCCATCCCATCCCATCCCATCCCATCCCATTTCCCCGCAATGATTAAGAATGTTTCATGCACCACTCTCAGACTCCCTTTTTTGGGGTGGGTCGGTGATGAGAATTGAACTCAAACGATCTATATGAGCACTTTTTTTATTTTTATTCTTAACAACTCGTTTTGAACGTGGGTTTTGGTGTGGAGTTTTTGAGCTGATTGATCTATTTAGTACCTACCGTAAGAATTGGAATATAATACCGGTGATTGGACTTCACGCTTGGAGGTTGGAGTTGCCTCCTTGTGGTATGGTGGGGTAAATCTCCTTTTATTTGTATTTGCGGAGGGCTGAAGGACGGGGGGCCTTTTTTTTTTTTTTTTTGCTGTGTCTTTCTTTCTTCTCTTAGTTCGGAGGAGAGGGTTTTGGGCGTCTGGCGTGGGGTCCAATTATTCCGGTTTTTACGGTATATATCTACGTAGGTGGTAGTGGTGGATTGGATGGGTGCGTTGGGGAATGGTTGTTGTAGGTATCATAACACGTATAATGCATGAGTTGAAATCTCATAATGGTAAAATATGTTTTTCCAATTACAATACCATACATCTATCCATTCATACCCATCATAAAAGTACACTTGCCCGCCCACCCTGCCTACTGCGGCCCACCCTGCTTCTGTGCCTGCTTCGACAACAAAAGGTACACGTTCTCCCCGACCTTATCGAAGAATTCCTTCCGCCTCATTTCCTCGTCCTCCACGCCAACGCCAATACCCTCTCCATTGAGCGTGTCCAAATCCCTCTTCTGAGAGCTGACCCAGCGCTTCACGAAACCGGCCGGGTCAACGCTCATAGCGTGCCAGAAGTCACGCTTCGCCTTGGAGTGGTTGACGCTCTGAACGAGCAGCGCGATTTGCTCGTCGATCGTAGAGATCTCGCGCAGGCCCTGGATGTTCGACGGGGAGGCGAGGAGGGCGCTCATTTTGGCCCGGATGGGGTCGTCGACAGAGACGGCCACGTCGTAGACTGCGGGGGAAAAGTGCTGTGGGACGTCGCAGCGAATAGTGTAGGTGATCGATATGGGCTCCAGCGGGAGGATATGGGCGAGAGTCAGTTCGGGAATTTGGGGGAAGTAGAGGCGATCTTGGCTGAAGATCTGTTTGTTTGTAATGTTAGCAGCTACAGAGGGGAGGAGTGGTGATGTCGGTAGCGGGAAATGGGATGGGTAGAAACCTTTTTTAGATTCTCGTCACAATTGATGTTTCTCCGTTCATCGGGATCTTGGAGACCGTTAATCCGTACGTATTCCCAGATCCCCATGACTATACCCGCGCGAGTATCCTCCTTTGTGTCTAGCAAGTCTGCAAGCGCAGGGTTTAATCTGAATCTATCCGGGACCTCATCTCGGATAAGCTTAATGGTGCAATTAACATTCTCATCGCCCTTCCTTTCAAATTCAAATCCGTCAAATTCCAACGGTCCTTGGGGAATTGCGCCTGGCGGCGCGTTCGGCGCTGGCTTCCTCCACTCGATAATGTTGCCTTCTGGGTGGATATCCTTGTTTCTATCAAGCTCGACGGTGATCCCTCTGAAGAAATGCGAGAATTTCTTCTTGGGCGGCTGGATAGGATCTGTGGATCCGGGTGTGGGTTCGAGATTGAGGTCGGAGTCTGGGTCGATTTCTGCTGCGTCGTCTTCTTCGTCCTCGAGCAATCTGCCTTCAATTCTCACACGGAATGTCGGGATCTGGCCGGTGTCAAAATCGAATGCGTTTTCATCTAGCGGGCGATCGGAATTCTGCCATGGCTGGTCTTTCGCAGTATTGGAAATGAATATTCGAAGGGTTTTGTAATTCTACCATAGTTCCCTATAAGCTCTTCTCTCCCCATCATTCTCTTGCGAGGAAGACAAACCTTAACATTCCTGTTAACCGCATCCTGGACATCCAACCGCTTCCTCAGAATCGTCGCATCGTACCTCTTCTCCATATCCCTAAGTTCCTTATACAGCTCTACATTGGGAACAATCTCATCGACACCGTCGGGGATCATCTTGTCCGTCGGCTTCCTCGCCCGTCTCTTCGCCAGTTCTCGCTCTGCCAGTGCTGCCTGATGCTGCTGGTGTAGTTGCTGCTGTGAGAGCGCGGATTGGTGCGGCACTGCGGTGTTTCCGAGCATGGGACCTGGGCCTCTGCGTGCGGCAGTGGGTGGCGGTCCGTAGCCTTGGCCGTGGGAAACGCGTTGAGAGTGTGGTGACGGGCGCGCGTGGTGCTCCATTGTCCCTGTGCTTGAGAGAAACAGGATGTGGGGAAGCTAGGTAGGTAGATGGTTATGGTTGCGATGGTTGTGGTTTTTTTCTTCCCCCCAGGAGATATGTTTGGTTGATTTGCGGGATGGTTTGTGTTTCGGTGCTTTAGGTGTTCGGATTCGCAAGGGGCGTGTTGGGGTTTGCTTGGCGGCTTGGCGCCAATAAGATAGGGGAACGGAACTGAATGGAAGCCAAACTTGGCAGTGCCTTTGACAACACCATCGCACACAAAGAAACTCCGCACCTGAAAAACTCCACACAAACCATCATGCCACGAGAACCAGACGGAAAACGACGCGAAGCAACATTACCCGAGAGGGTCAAGGTTATCGAGCTTAGGAGTGCTGGCCATAGCTATCGATCTATCGAACGAGAGACCGGAATTTCAAAGTCGCAGGCGGCAAATATCTGGCGCCGGTTCACGGTGGACGACGATATCATCCCACAACTTCATAGCCGACGCGGTATGAAGTCGAAGCTCGACGAGAGAGATAAGCGGAGACTGGTGCGACTATCTGATGCCTACCCTCGAGCCACTTTGCAAGAACTTGTCAAAGAATCGGGGCTTCCGATTCATCCAAAGACTGCTGGGAAATACCTTCGAAAGGAGAACCGTTTCGTACGGTTCATAAAACGAAAGCCATAGATCGATCCTATCAGTAGATTTTGGCGGAACAATGTTGATGGAGGGGGGGGGGTGGAGATAGGAATGGGGAATTCGCGTTTGAGAACACACTGTTTTGCTTTAGTGGAGGTATGGAAATGATGGAGGATTTATAGGGATAAGGAGGATTCAGTTGATTGGATTGGCATGAGATGTGTGGATGGTATCTGCGCTTAGGTGGATGGGATGCTAGGGTGTGAGATTCCCGCGTAATGGGGTGGATCGAGGGGGCAGTAATTGTGTACTTCATTGTTACTTTTTCCCGAAGATGCCTTAATTTATGTGGCTTGGTCCTTGTTGGTAAATTGGAATTCTGGTGGCACTATGATAAAGATGGGAGACGGGCGTGTCAGATCTTAGTCCAGTGTCCGGTCTTTCGTATTCTCCTATTGGGGTGGATGAGTGATTATGCGTGATTATGAGGGCAACAGTCGACCTCACAGCAAGCTGAGGGTGAATTTCATATATTTGGTATTGAATATCTAGTGATTTGGTGTTTTCTAGGTCTTCGGTTTACGGCAAGTACAGTCTTCCGTTGCTCTTGGTTTATCTCAAGAAAGCGATCCCGCTTTTTCTGCTATGAGACCTTAGTTAACTGTGGTGATCCCGCAGCCCCAGTTAAGATTCGGAGATTCCAGCGGCTATAGTATACCCGTGTGTACCAAAGCTCGACGAGCTAGCTTACAGCTGTGGATGGGGGATTCAAGGTAAGGGCAATGGATGAGGCGTGCGTAACGGTCCGTTGTAAGGAGGCCACGAGCCCACCTATCCAAATCATCGAGTCCGAATCATCGAGTCCGATAGCTGAGCTCGGGGTTTCAAGCGTCAAGAACTCCTGATGATCCCGCATACCACACCCAGTGCCCCACCAAGTCTCGTTTGAGCGGGAAGCCAAATGTTTGGGAACAAAGTGGCTAAAACTCAATCGTGGTCCTTAACCGCAACCATTCCCACCTGGTGATGCCAAATGCTCCAAGAGTTGACCTGGCTGATTTGATGTCAAGGGGGTACTCTCTTCCGAGTACCAAGTGTGGGCTCTCGGCGGAGAGGTGGCCATGCGCTACCCAGCGTTCCAATACCTTATCTGGAAGTGCTTGGGAATGAAGACTGGTCAACCGAGATATCTCGGAACCTGGGTGTGATCTCGAAATACGCACCGGCGGGGGGGCGGAAATACGCACAATCGTATTTTCCTTGGGATCAATTAAACATTTACACTTCTATTGATTCTCACACCCGATATTGAGGGACCGCTGATTGGTAGCTTATGGTAGTGTACACGTGTGCTATTCTCCAGATCAAACACACCGATACCTTTTTCCTAGGTAAGCTGCAGGAAAACATTTTTCATTCTTGAGCAAGGCTGCCCTTTATGCACACTTTAAGGCCCAGGTTACAAATACTGTGGAGACCCAAATGGAAGATCAGCGTGCCAGGACGTTGTAGTTGCCTCCCTCGATAGGGTGCTGTGTATATTGCTTTTGTTTCGACCCAACTAGGGCTGAGTTTGCGTTGCGTTTCCCCTCCGGGAGTAGAGAAGGGGAATTCTAACGTCCAAGCATGTTTATCTTCTCCAGTATTCGGGTTCTTATCGTACGAGTATACTCTACTGGCGAGGTCGTTTGTCAACCAACCAAACCTCGCGCCTTGCTTGGGATTATTACTTCTCACCTAGCTTTTAGACTAAGCCCCCTGCGGCTGGAAGCGCCACGTTTAGCATTAGACGAGCGCCCTTTCTTGTGATAGGATTATGACCGACTTTTCCGAAGCGGAGTGTTATCAGTATGTGCCAGTAGTGTTCTCTAGTGGGGTTGCGAGGTGTGCTTTTCTGCCGCAAGGCTGGACATCAAGGAGGCCCGGGGAACGACTGTACTTAGGAGGGTACCCTTGGTGAATCATGATTGAAAATTCTCTTTTGCTTCTTTTGGCGTGTAACAGCATAACAGCCTAACAGCGTAACGGGCCTACAGCAAGGCTGTGCCGAGGGCTATCCAACATTGGGATCATGATCGCAGGGCTCTTCATAAGTGGTGATCGGCCAGGAGATTGATTACGGAGAAAGGGCGCAGTTCTCCCATGCCCGGTCGCACTGGCAAGTCAATGACGGGGCAGGGAACGATTGCGAAAGGTTACCTCCAGGAGGAGGCAGTTCTGAAGATGCGGGTCGGGGGCGCTCCTTTACTGCCGGTATATATGATATCTGCTGCCGCCAGCTCTAAATTCTAAATTACCGGTGCACTTTTCTCGGGTGGTATCATATACTATCAGTTTTGTCCTATCAGCTAAAATGTCATATGGGCCCTTCCCGGATGTTATGAACCAGGTGACTGGTGCGTATCTTCCTCAGGGCTGGGACATTGATTGGGACGATGATAGCTTTAGCGAGAGGAAAGCTGTGTTTTTTGATAATTTATGGCGGGAATATCCTCCGAGCTGTAGGTTTGTACCTCCGAGCCCATGAAGCCCGTCACAATTTCATATACTAATATGTATGTGTTTAGGCAGCACCGCGATCGAGCAATTATATACCTCAGGGAGAATATCCTTGGTAATATCGATATGCTAAGTTTCGAGCGTGGGCCGGGGGGTCGTGGAAGCCTAATGACACCCGATGGAGCACCTAGTGATCCTATGACGGATGGGAAGTTGAATGATTCATTTCATGTCCGTGACTTTTACGGACTGGATTTGCTTTCGTTGTCTAGGGCTAGGAATCATGGCGAGAGGATGGTTTGGTGCAGGAGTGGGCTCACGGGTCATGAGTTCTTAGAAAGATTGAAGAAACGGGTAATCTTCGCCGATGCAATAGCTGTTAGCGTCACTGATGGTTTTCAAACAAATAGAGATCGAGTACCTGTGCCCAAGGGCGTGAGATAGTCATCCGCGAGGTTACACCGAGCACAATCGCAACGGTTTTTATGAGCCAACTGAGGGACAGTCCGGACTCATATCAGTATTGCGAGAGCCCACACGATGTATTAGCTCTACGTCGGCACATCAGTACCAACAGTGAGGACCGATTCTTCCATAGTAGCTCCTTTGGCGAAGCTAATCGCACGGTGAGTTCATACAAGTTACATTGCTAGTTGGCCCTATGTTATGCATCAACTGACCGAACTTTGTAATATCATATTATAACAGACCTGGTCGACTACCCTCTCCTTCTATCAAGTCCACCGGTCCCGCCCTAGGAAAGACTGCGTCCCACTCGCAGAAAGTGGTATCTTCACAAGCGGTTTCCCAACACACGATGGTGACGACAAATATATCCGTCAGGATAAGCTTACTTTCTCCTTCACCTCTATATCTGGGGATTGGGAGAACGTCCACCTAAGTCCGCCGGAGCGGAATTTCTGGCAACTGGTTGCCATCGACCCTCCGCGGACGCATTGCCTGAGGAACGATATTGCTGGGATAAGCACACAGATCGGGCCGTTGTCGCTACGGCTTTGGGTTGAGAGCTGCCTCGATGGGATAAGGGAGAAATGGCATGAAGTTTTAAATGAACTTGATAGGCAGATTAGTGTTACTGTTGGTCTATCTAACTCGTATCAATTTGGTGCGAGCACTACAAGTACTGTATCAGCTGACAGTGTATTTTTATTACTACGCACTTAGAACTCAGTCTTGTTTGACGAAGAAGCAAGGATAAAATTCTTGTTCGATGATGAGAACTTCAATAACTCGAAACGTTACTTCTGGGCGTTGCAATCCCTGAGAGTGTTTTCAGAGGCCATTGAGGAAACAATCCAATTCCTCCCGCACATGTTTGAAAAGTTCTACATTCTGGGTGTTGATACACGGGGGCGGGAGGGGATTTCTAACCTACAGAATGTGCCTACTATGGAGGAACTAAATCGTGAGATGTGTGATATTGCAGCGAAGCACGTGGCCAGATTTGAAAAGATCCGTGATCGTATCGAGCGGAAGAGGCAGGAGGTCAAAGGTCTCAGTGATGGGGTGAGTGGAATTCTAGAAGAAACAGGGTGGTGGTGGTACAAATCTTAATCCGATACTAACAAGGTGATTCAATGCCACCAACAGCTGTTTTCCGCATCCTCAGTAGCAGAAGCCCGCCTCGCCGCCATCCAAAACAACAACATCCGCCTCTTAACGCTCTTCTCGGTAACCTTCCTTCCTATGACTTTCATGACCGTAACTACCCTATTCCTTCTCCCCCAAACAGTTTAACCTACTGACAACGCCCAGTCGGTCTACAGCATGCGCGTCCTCCCCGAAGCCGCCAACATGCTCTCCTTCATAATCTGCCTAATACTACTAACAACGACAACCATCTTCATAGCAGTGAACCTCAAAATCCTTGGTCGGCTCCTCTACAGCTTTTACGGTGGCTGGACCGACCACCTGCAATCCCTGATGCTCAACGATGGACTTGAAGACTCGCGCTGGAGGGAGCGCGGCAACAAACTCCGCCGGACAGAGAAATCGAAAAGGAAAGAACCCCCTGCAAGTAATTGGTGGTATTTTGAGTTTATATTTGTATTGCTTGTGCGCTTGCTTGCGCGGTTTTTGCTTGCGATGTGGGAGGGACTGGTCGTGGTGTTTTGGAAGGGGATGGGTCGGCGGAACGGGGCACCACAGCCCCCGCCACGGCCGCCGTCACCGCCATCACCGCTGTCACCGAGAAGGGAGTACCCGAATATGCATACGAGAGGGAACCGCGGGGATATTTTGTATCATGCATTTTTGGGCAAGAAGAGGGAGGAGATTTTGGCAGATGAGAAGGCGAGGCAGATTGAGGGGTGAGATTATGGGTGATTTGGATTTGGGATTTGCCTTAGTCAGAAGGGGGGGGAACAAGTACAGAAAGAGGGAAGGGACTTCGTCAGCTAAATCTCTCCTTGTTTTTTTCGCGTATTGTTGGAAAACTAGTGCCCAGTGTCGGCTCCCTCTTCACCATTCAGAGGTATGGTCATAGACAGGACAATGGATGCTCCAACTGATATTCGGCGGCGTCAAGAAAGTAGGATATATAATATTATCTTTGTGTATCCCCTCATTAGGGTAGAAATTCAATTTGAACTTCCGCTGCAATACCGTAAGAACTCGAATAAACGATCCTTGTGCTATGTAGTCCGAAATTTCCTCCTCGGGAAAAGGGGCGAAAAACACACCAAAAATCTGCCCCGAGAGCCAAAAAAAAAAGAAAAAAACACCAGACCTTACTGAGAGAGGCAAGTCCAACGTCCTAGCACAAGGATCGTTTATTCGAGTTCTTACGGTATGACTTTCACTTTATGACAAATTGTTTTCAAAAAAAACACCCGATACAGGTGCGGCGGTTCTGCAATCCTTTTTTTCCCCCTCAGCCGACGGATGGGAATAACTTAAGCTGTATTGGTCGATGAAGAAAACCACTTTAACGAATTCACGAATCAATATACTCAAACACAAGCAAGTTTTGATCCTACGAACGAATCATACATCAAGCAACCTTCTCGTTCAATCAATGATTGAAGATTAAAAGAATAAATGCGATTGTTGGGGGGTAGGGGGGGATCCTTTGTGGGTTGCAGGTTCTTCGGTATCGAGTGAGGATCTATGAAGGCTCTATGAAGTGCACAACATATGCTCATGCGTGCCCAGCAACCAGCGATTGCCGGCAGTGCGATAACGAAACAGTAGTGAAGACTATAAAACACAGTGGGATAATGGAATCGTGTGCTGCATCGTTAAACTTGTCTCTGCTGGTAAGCTCTGGTACTTGGTTTTTTTTATCTTTCGTTTTTTATTCGTTTTTTATTCTTCCGGGGGAGGAGATTTTGGACTGTGATACCTAACGCGGTTCAATTGCTTGAGATTCGATATGCCATGGACGATTTTTTTCCTTTGGAGAGAGTAAGAACTTGTGCACAGCACAGCGCTCTCGTGAAGATATCTGAGTTTGTCACGATACGAGTTGGAATCAATCCCTTGTTCTTCCGCGCAGAGCCCGAAACTGAGCGTCTCCTATTAATTACAGGACTAGGTAGAGAGAGAGAAAAGGAAAAAAAGAGGAGACACTTTCTCCATGTTTGTCGACATAAATTATCAGAGGAAATCGGTCCCAGATCAAGCCTCTGGATAGTGATTGTTAGGTGTTATTCGGGTTGGCGGCTATGACTCAGCTGGAGAGGCTGAGCGTGGCAGATTGCCTGGCTTGTGAATTTGGGTTCATTGTCTTCCTTTGGGCTCTCTAAGGATTCTGTCATGGTGAGTGATGGGCCATGAAGCGCCAAAACCAGTATTCTCCCCAATAGATTTCTCCACCCGGTGCACCGACCTATATGCATTGTTCAGGATTTCGCTTTCGTTAACGCAATCTATTCTTAATAATGTCTAAATATCAAACCTTGTCTGAAGAGCCGAGATATCTCAGCATATCCACGAACCCAGCCTCGTCTCCAACAGAGAAACTAGCAGAATTGACTCACCAGAGTGGAGTCAAATTATTTTCCATCTTTGGGGGCGTAAAAAGTAGGCTCAGAGCAAGGTTTTTAGAACAAGGACATTTGGAAATCGGAGAGGCCGACCCAGCAAGGCCGTTAGTAGCATCAACGCCAATATGCCCCTAGTGACATTGCCCCCCCCCCGCAGTTTTCTTTTCTTTTCCTTTTTTCCTCTCGGTTTTCCAGGGGATATATTTTACAGGAAAACTACCGGCCCGCCACTACAATAACACCTAAGTAGATTTTATTTGTTGGATCGCGCTTAGGTGGAATTCTTCCTACTCCCTCCTATAAACTCCTGTTTCCTCCAACAGGCTCTCTGCTATTCCTCGTTAGGGTGTTATGAGTGGAGTGGGGCATGAGGTTTGTCTCTTTCACATATTTTGTTCATCAATCACTGTTGAGGCATGTTCCTTCACGTTCAAGCCGCCAACAGAAGCCCACTTTGCATAGTACTATTTTGTTTTTTTTTACTCCGCCAGTCCACCGACTTTCCATCAAGAGAGCTGATATTATAGAGTAGCTCCTTCAAGATGCAAGTTGATCAGTTGGCCAACTAGCCAGTAGTAATTACAGGGTATTTGCACATGTTCTCGAATAAGCCTGCCCCCCTAGCCAAGAACAAAACTCATCAGAATATCTTGAACTTCATAGTGCTGTCCTCAAATCCCTATAAAATAGGAGACTGCCGAGCTGAGCATTTCAGATGGTTAAGATTGTCATCATATGAGTTGGAATTCCTTCTTTCCCTACACGAACACAGATACCTAGTGTAGCTCTCTCGCTATTGAAAAAAAAAAAAAGGTCTAGCTGGCCCACCCCTCGTGGGCGGCTCGTAATCTGACCCAACTCGCACGATAGTCAATATTGCAACAACTGAAAATGCCTATTGGAAAGGATAATTGAAAGCAATGTGAAGCTACAGAAGAGTATTTCTGAGCGATTGAGCTACATCAACAAGACTACCCCAATTGTCAGAATCAGCAACAAATTGGCTATGGGAGATGATGGGAGACATTTTAAACCTGTAGTAAAAGACTATTCTGCTGATGTCCGGCAACCTTCTTATCGTGAGTGTACTATATAAGTTACAGCTCAAATATTCCAAAACACTACACCAATTCCTCCTACATCCTACACATAGCCGCTCTCAAAACAAACAGGAAGAAAGAAAAAAATTAAAAAAAAAAAGAAATTAAAAAAGAAATTGAACTCATCAGACTAATTTGAACATCCCCACGCCCCATCGTCATCAGGAACCCATGGCTCCTTCAGATGAAGCGTGTCAGAGTGTCTCCGGGTTTGTCATCATATGAGTTGAAGTTGATCCCTCGTTATCCCTCTCACAAAAACACCAGACTTCGAACTCATCAGAATAAATTTTTGACATTCCCACGCCTCATCGTCATCAGGACCCACTCTGTTTCAGATGAGGTGTGTCGGAACATATCCAAATTTACCATCATATGAGTTGAAGATCCCTCAGTACCCACATATTTCCTCCTCTTTGGCCATTTCTCTACTCAATCTATTCTTCCCCTCCATCTATTCCTCCCCGGACGAGGGGGGAGGCTCTCAACCCGGACGAGGGGGGAGGCGGAGGAGGGGAGGGGAGGCTCAACCCGGACGAGGGGGAAGGCAGATGATGGGAGGGGAGGCTCAACCCGGACGAGGGGGGAGGCGGAGGACGGTGGGGTACGGCGGTGACGACTCAATGTCGTTCGTCCTAGACTACTCCGTCAATAACACTGATTCCTCCCCTTCACCACCAACCAGCCGTGTTGGATTTTTGCTGATTCGTGCTTCGATTGTCGTCCTTTTGTTGCTATGGTCCTTGGGTCCTATGGTCCTTGGATTGTCGTCCTTTTGGTGCTATGGTCCTTGGGTCCTATGGTCCTGGGATTGTCGTCCTTTTGGTACCCCCGGACGGGTAGTTGTCGTTGTGTTGATTGTTCTTGTTGAGAGAAGGAAAGAAGAAGGAAAGGAGGAAAAAGACGGAAGGATGGTGCCCTTATATACGATTTGCATGCAATGCATGTGAAAACCAATTTTCGCCGACGCGTGCCCATAACCCTCAACCCCCCACCCCACAGGCCCCCGTCACTCTTTCTCCGCCGTTTGGCAACCAAAGGACCGTTCGGTTTTGCGACCGTTTTTACTACAGAAATGGCCTTCTCCCCATTTTGAAAACGGAAGGGGGGAAATGGTCATTTGTATAGTATGGGGGAAGGGAACGGAAACCGTTGTATCCAAACAGGCCCTTAACTCTCTATAAATATAGCGGTGAGCTTGAAGAAGGAAGAAGAGGGGTGGGAAATGTGGGAATCGGCCCGTTTGTATATATATCATGGCTGCAGAGTTCCAATGCTAAGGCTAGATGCAGTGGATGGGCGGCCCGTCATAGATTATCATTCGTTAGGTTTTACATTGGTAGGAGTCGGAAATTCTGTGTGCAAGACGAGAGATTGAAGAGAAAGTAAAGACTGGTTGACCGTGAGAACGATAGGGTTCGTTGAAGAAGGATCAGAATTGTCCGATGTCTCTTGTACATTGCTACTTGGGTACCGGGCGATGGTGTTTATACCCGTGAGAGGTATCTATATAGAGAGCCAATGATCTGAGTTCCACTATTGCCCACCAGACATACTTTCGTCACATTGAAGCCTCTTTCCCCACAGTATGTTAGGCTAACAAGATCAAAATGCTCTCGTAATTACAGAGCAACCATCACCTTTACGCACTATAACTCTAGGAGGGCCTGAAATGAAATTGGGATAGCTAGGTCCGGCCGCACAAATTTGGGAAGACCAAGTAAGACGATATCATACCTGCAACGCAGCAAGTGCGAACATGATCACGCCGAAATCCAATAACCTATTTCCCAAACTAAACACTCGCATTACGTTTCGAACCGCTGCCTAGTAGTATTTACGTGACATCAAGCAGAAAAAAAGAAAAGCTATGCATCGAAATCGGGAATCGAAAATCGAAAAACAAAACTCCTGTGCACATCTTTGGTGTCTAGAAAACAAAAACAAAAATTTTCTACATCTCAACATACAGAGGAAGCCACTAGACAAGCACCTTACCCTTCAGCCAAAGGTTCTTCCATTGGTGGGCGCGGCTCCATTCCCGGGTTGATCCTCCGTAAGCCTGATCCATAGTTCCAGCATGCCCGCTCGCTTTGTTGGAAGCATACTATACTGCATTGAATACAGGTTCTTTCTGTGAATAGGCGGTACGAAGCGGCCGGTCATTAAACATATGATAACGTGGGGCGAGACATAATGTTTTCGAATTCGCTGGCCGAGTTGGAAATACTGGTGGAACATTGCGCCAAACGGTAGTGGGGTTGACTAATAGATTTGTTAGCTTGGTCTGTACACCAAGACGATTAACGGATATATTACCTTCAAATTGATATAGGATAGCGGAGGAATCTCATAATTCCTCTTGAACCCTTTGACAACAGCGACTGTATCCAATAATTCGAACCTGATACCACCTGGGAGCCTCTTCGAGTCCTTTACCCGCAACATGAGTGCAAACAGCGGAAAGTGGTTGAGGCAGGCTAATAGAGTTTCTAGCGCAGCTTTCAACATTATTATGGCCATTCTCGCAGATGCAAAGGTAAGGTAAAACACCAAAACTGTAGGCAGCAGGAATATTAACAAGGTAAACAGTATAGTACCAATGAGCAATTGGTCAAGGTCATAATCGCACGAGTCGATTCGGTTCCTGAGAACATTTCGCTTTTTTCCACGGAAGAGATGGAAGAGAGATATTATGATAGTTAACTGCCAGTTGTAGATGCGCGCGGATGCGATGTAAAAGGAATATACGTGTAAGGTTAGGATGGAAAGAAGATCCGAGAACAGGGCTATAGGCATTGAGGCGCCGGCAAAACTAGAGAACCCAATTGCATAGATTACACCGGGAAGGTGCGGTCTGATGTTTGTCATAGTATCTGCCCAATAATCTATTACCCACAGGAACAGTTCACCAAGAAAGTCCCCCAAGTCGTCATTGAGCTTCAACCCGCCGGGGCGTTCCGTCAGCCAGCATATCATTGCTTTCATGCCCTCGACTGTATAGGACTACCAGATATTAGGAACACAATATTTCTTTGGAGAATCAAGCTCACATACCCGTAAGTAATAATCTATCTGGTACGCCACCCCACCTGCATTCTCAATTATATAAGAACCCAAAGCTATCCCAATGATAACATCATTAGCAACAAGCCACAGGCTGTTGTAAAACCGAATATAATCCGGATGAGACGTGGTAACACTCTCCCAGTCGGCCTTTCGTCGACGCAGAGTTACATATTGTATAGGCCAATAGCAAAATTGTTGAAGACGGATATCGAACTGCTGGGCTGAGGAACAATCAATTATCTAATTCACCCGCAAATCCTAAGCCTTCTTTCAACTCTGCTACCTGTTCAGCAGGCAGAAAGAGCATTAAGACTTGTTATGGATACCAGAGAAAATCTCACCTGTAGCGGAAATGTCCTTCAATGCGGCCAATTCGGGCCGTAGCCTCCATTCTAACACCCTTAGGATTGTCTCTGCAACCAATCTCCAAACCAATATTATCAGTACGAAGAGCTTAGTAGCAAACGGCCACAAAAACTTTGCCGTATCCATTAACCCCTTCAATACAATCCTCCACAGCGACGTCGCGGATTCTACCACCCTTTCGCTGACACTAAGGCTTCTTCTAGAGCGTCTCGACATTATAAGCCCAACATTTTCCTTCAACAACTGCCTCATTTCGTGCGAACAATTGACCTGATCAATTATCGTTTGTAAACCTTTTTCCTTCATAGTTGGCGTAGGCCGGACCACCGAGTGAAGTTTCAGTTTCTCCACTAGTTTAGCCTTCCGCTCCCTCTCTCGCCGCTCTTCAATCGTATCATCACCATCCCCGATACTTCCGTTCGTCATCCGATCCTCTAGTGCCAACGATATAGGAGTCAAGGATAAATATTGCATCCGCCGCGGGTGTGGTCTCTGAAACAGTATCACTTGAAAATCGATCCCGCTGGCCGGCGGGCAGAATATTTGAGGGTACCTGCATGACTTATCGGTAAAAGTGTATATGTGGTCTGGCTGAAATAATGAGCCTGGTTCTTCATTGACACTCCCAAGAACATGAAGCTCCGTTCTACCGCAAAGTTCAAATATCCGCTCGACAGAATGCAGAGATTTTCGGTAGAGGCTCCGTGAACTCAATTCTTTTGCGACCCTCCTGCTCTGATTTCCCCCAATCAGCCTCAACCCTCACCGATTCACCCATGGAAGAAACCCACATCGACCCCATTTAGGATATCCACTACAAATATGTCCAACTCTGAGTTCCTCCATCCCACCAATACCCCTGGCTGGCTGTTGCGCTGAAAATCCAAAGGCCAAAACACACGCATCAAACCATTCGAACCCATCAATAGAAGCTCCCCCTACGGCGCAACTGCTCTCTGGCCGAAATCGCACTTCCGCTCCGTGTCTGCTACAAGGCGAAAATGTAACGTCAGCGCGAAACCCACTTGCGACCAAGTCGAATCAAGATGGCGGTACGGGTGATGACGAACCAAACTGATCTCCCTGGAGGCAATCCTTTCGATAGGTATAAAGAACAAGAAGAAAAACAACGATAAAATTAAAAAACCTTTCGTAGCCCGTCCCTAAAAAATTACAAACCAATGCACGAGTGAGCTTGAAGTACGGGAGGTGAAATTAAGCTTTTAAGCCAAGAGAGCCGTGAAACAGACGAACCAAAACTCCGTGATCCCAGGCGAAGTAGCCCAGATCTATGGCTTGGGTTATAAGTGAAAACCGAGCAGTAATATATCCGGCAATAAAAACCACGATCGTCAATACCCTAGCGACGAGACAAAGGTCAGTATGTATGATGTAAGGGGAGGCAGCTTGAAAGCATACGAAGCAACAGGGTTGAAATATAGGAGGCTCTTACAGGGGCCGCATGAAAAACTGCTCATGGAAGAACTTGGATCTTCCTGACCAAGTCAAATTCAGGAAGTCCCGCTACAGCTTCCGGGCCAACATCTAGAGCCAAGTTTATTCAGAAAGGGAGTGGGAATGAGTGGGGGGTGAGATGGAATGGGAGGAGGCTCTGTGGCGGAGAATACACACGGGATCGGGACAGGTGTCGGTGTTTGCTGAGGAGAATTGTTGTGGAAGGGTTCACCGCGAAGCCTGCCGTCCGAGTCTGGTAGGGGGAAGGAGGATGGAGGGAATTGAATAATTTCGGACCAACAGCCCCAATCAATCCCACTCCTTTCCTTCCAGATAGTCGCTCAATCCCTGCAACACCTCCAAAGCCTCTTGACGTTGAATTATAATATCATACCCAATCACGCGAAATTTTTCACAGGGAGTGACCCAGTGAGGGTAAAAACCCCGTGACAATTTCTCTCATAATTACCATACTAAGAGCATCAAGCACGGTACTCGTACTGTACTCGAGCACTCTCACATGTTCGGGTATGCTGGTGCTCTACAATACCTCAACGGCCTCCTTCGCTGGAGCTCAACATTTCCACTTTTGATGACATGGCATCAGCGGTCTCAAAAAGGTTCTGTGGCTTTCCCACGCTCCCCTTGAGGCGGTGCAAACTCTATTATACTTCTCCCTATATGCTGCGATATAGCACTCTACTCGAGCACTACTCGAGTACGGTATACTCTGTACAAATGCTTTATCCTACCGCCGTGTGAGGGAAACCCCTCGGCAAGCGAGAGAGAATTAAAGGATTGGATTTCCGTAAGAGTACCCGAGTATCTCTTCCTTCCTCCCCCCCTTTACCCCAGTGGCAGTTTACAGTGATTCAAGTTACCCCACCGGTGCTTCTCTATCTTGTTAAGATACGATACGCTATTCCTCTCCTGACCTCTGTCTGTTCGATCATGCTACTACGGTAGAGGAGGAAAAAAAATCTTGGCCCTCAATCCAAACTCCGACCACTCGCCACCTCCAACCTGCATGTTGTCCACTAGAGGGGTAAATTTAATGTCCCTGCGGCTCAACAGTCCCTCTTTTTCTCCCCTCCTTATTCGCTGCTTCACAACAGCGTCAACACCTCAACTCCGACTATCAATGGAGCAAACAAGAGAGAAAATATATTCCGGCTGGACCCAAAAAGATTTAATAGCGCGGATTTTGGAATTGGAGGGAAAGCAGGACAAGTATGGGAGCCACTCTCCTGGCCGTTTTTTCAAATAGCACTAATAGGGCCTAGAATTAAAGCAATACATCCCAAAAAGCCCAAGCGGAGATTCGATCCTTCCTTATACGCCACTCGACATATTGCCTTACGGATAGCATATCTAGGAGGGAATTACACGGGTTTCGAGTATCACGCGAATAGCCCCAACCCCACAAACACCATCGAAGAGCATATATTTAAAGCATTATTAAAGGCTCGATTAGTGCCTAACAACGGTATCGAGGGTGAGGAGGAAACAGTGCTTGGATGGCCTGGTGATGAAATAGCCGAGTATTCAAAATGCGGGAGAACTGATGCAGGGGTCTCCGCCTTTGGACAGGTTATCGGTGTTCGAGTACGCAGTAACAGACCGTTGCCTAAAAAGCCTATTGATGAAGTTGCGGAAGAAGACGATGAAGGGGAAAAAGGGAAACCCGAGTTTGACGATGAAAGAGATGAACTCCCATACCTACAGGTCCTAAATCGACTACTTCCGAAAGACATTAGAGTTCTAGCTTGGTGTCCACATCCCCCACCCGCATTTTCCGCTCGGTTTAACTGTCAGAAAAGACACTACCGCTACTTCTTTACAAACCCCGCCATAGCGGCCTCACCAAACTCCACCGTCGGAAGGCTAGACATAGACAAAATGCGTGAAGCGGCGAAACTCTACATTGGCGACCACGACTTTAGAAACTTTTGTAAACTGGATGCGAGTAAGCAAATCACCCGTTTCGACCGGATAATCCACCACGCAGATATCGTCGAGCTACCGCAGTCATCACCTCACAACAATCCAAAAGCATACTACTTTGAACTCCATGGGTCGGCATTTCTCTGGCACCAAGTCCGGCACATGGTCGCCATCTTATTCTTGATCGCTCAGGGGCTAGAGCAGCCTGGTCTCGTTGCCGAAATGCTAGACATCTCCAAAACCCCTCAGAAACCAATGTACGAGATGGCCGACGATAGGGCCCTCGTTCTCTGGGATTGCGTCTTCCCGGACGGGATGCTGCAATGGCTGTACACACGCGGAACTGGGCAGGAAGGTCGCAACGAAATCCTCGACGACGTCTGGTCTATCTGGCATAAATCTAAGATCGACGAGATACTAACAAGTGGATTGATGAAGCTGATTTCCACAAATGGAAACCCGACTTCAGATCCTGCGCTCCAGAGCACATTTCCGGCGCTCGGTTTGGGAGAATTTTCCGTGACCACTCAGGCAATGGGGGTGATAAAGAAGAAAGCCAGGGGCAAGTCACAGATCCTAATCGAGGGCGGCCACGAGCCATTGTTTCGGGGAACGTATATCCCTGTCTTGGAGAGAAAACGGATGGAGAGTATCGAGGTTATCAATGCGAGATATGTGGAAAAGAAGGGCGGTTGGCAGGAGAATAGGAAGAAGAGGGAGGCGAAGAGGAAGGTAGCCGATATCTCCGATGAGACAGCGCAAACGAGTGAGAGCTTATGATAATTCTCTGTTCTTTGGGCAACGTATCATTTGGAACACAATTAGCTTGTAAATATAAGTTAGAGTGAGGGTATGGCCGAGGGTGCGTGCGTGCTCTTTCATTAAAAAGTTTAGCATTAATTTAACGTAGACCTCTCGTCCTGCAAAACCGATCCTTACCCCGGCCAGTGGAAATGTCTCCCCCGGGTTCGCCCCGAACGACACCAGTACGAGAGTCCAACTGGTGTCGGATTCGGGAAACAGTCGCACATACTTCCCGTTGTACTTCACTGTTTGTTGCTAAAGTCCAAAAACTCATCAACTCAATCGTAAGTCAATACACACACCTGGTTGGCAGGCTTGTTTGCGACACCCCTAGGCGCGCTTCTCCTCTTCTCAACCACACATCAATTCTCCCTGTCCTGTCCCCTCCTCACACCACCCCACCTCCACTCCTACTTACGATATGGTCTCTAGGAGGGGGATTGGGGTTAGAGGAAGCGACTACTCGAGTACACATCCCAATCGCCGCACTACTCATATTGGAGGGGTCTGGTTACCTTATTCAGGTTGCTTGGGGGCACCTCCTAAAAGTCGAGCCTAGGCCGCCCGTCACTTACTCGAGTACTCGAGTACAGTAGGCAGCCGTACTCGTGTTAGATCTGGTAACAATAGTTCAGCCCACAGTCCGATATCGTAACGTTTTCCCAACCCCGTTCCCACCGTAACAATTGCCCCCCCTCCTCTTCACACAGTGCACAAACCCAAATTGCCATACCGGTATCTCCCTGTGAATCTTACTGTCGGAACCTTTCGCCCCGCGGTACTGTGGGCCTGCTCGTGGATTGCCGCCGTCACACAAAAAGCACAACCCAGCGTGCAGGGGCTTTTTCACTCGTACTTGTACGATCGTACTAGTACCTGTACTCGAGTATGATATAAACCCAACGAACCCACGTGTGCATACCGGTAAGATGATCCGTTAGAACAACACAAATGTGCGCAGGGCCCCCCAACAGCCTTAAGTTACCTGCAATTCAAGTGTGCGCGACCATCTCGGGGGAGCGGAAGGCGGTGGTGGTGATGTGCTCAAAATATAGTACGCACAATCATGGCAGACACTGTGACATAGTACTTATTGCAAAGTTCACTTTCTTTGAATCCAATGGCTCAATTGTTGTGAAACCGAAACTTTCTCGAGGCATATACGGTAGCCATATTTCGCTCGGTCCTTAATTTTGTTTGGCGGGCTAACCCAAGCGCTGCATCGTACGGCACACGGTCCTAGTGCAAAGATAAGGCCCCCCCAGTTGCTCAATCGGAGCACAAGAGACGGGCAATCATTCACTCCGGGGCTCGGTTGATGATGATGCGGTAGGCCGAGGTAAGGGAGGGTATTATATTCCACGCGAAGGCCTCGTGCGTGAGGTGGGAAGAGGAAGAAGATGGGGGGAATATGGGGCTAAACCGGCGGGGGTCCTCGCTATTTGCAAGGGTAAGGGGGGAAACCCCGCTTCCTTGTGTTCCCTTCGGTTCGGTTTGAGTTATCGTATAAACGGACGAGTGATATTTTAAGCTAAGGAGCATTTGGCTACGAGGATGATGATATGGTATCATACCGGGCGTTTTAAAATCAGCCCTAACCACGGCCAAATCAAATAACGACTCCTTACTGCTTGTGACATGTCGCATTTGGTCCCTGGAGTCAATCCTACTGGTGGTGTTTAATATTGTGCGTGTGGCCTTTGCAGACTCTCAGTTGTGATTTTTATTTTATTTTTCCCCGAGAAGCCATGACCCTCAGGAAATCTTTCTATTTTCGGGTTCTTCTGGCACTGCTGTTCCTGTTGCTGCGTGATTTCCTGCCATGGAGTTCTTTCTGTGATGGCTTATTAATACGGTAATGCATAGTGGCCAGTAAATTAGTTTACAGCCAACTTAGCCTTAGCCCATACCGGTAGCAGTAGTTAAGTGGCTGCGAAGTCGCTGCGAAATAGTAGAGCTACGGTACGGTAGTATACTCTCAAGTTGTTTCTAAAAGCATGCTAGCATGAGTTGCCAGTCAACTACATCCGAAAGGATGGATGATAAGTGTATGATCGCTATACAATACTCTATTTGTATTATTCTTACTAGCCTAACATCTACTGTACAGGTATTCGATCGTTTATTCCAGCCTTCCATCACTGGCCCAGTTTTGATAACCATCAACCTACCGGTACACAGGAGTAATAGGACAACCCAGGAACAGCATCTCTGGTGGACTTTATCTCTGCAGGTAAACTTCAGCCCCCCCCCCCCCAATCCAAGAAAATACTACGAAGGCATAATAGCGCGCCCCACTAACCCAGGGTCAGATCTAAGTTTTTTTTAAAAAAAAATACTCCTGGCACACTCCATTATATTATTACCAGGCTCCGTTTTGATATCCCAACGGATGAAAATGATAAAACTAGAGAGTAGCTACAGACGAAATGCGCAGTAAAACAAAACCCAGGAAACAAAAGCTCTCTCTCTCAAGAGCACACCGCCGCAACCGGTGTGTCGTAGAATGATTGGTTGAGATGAAATATAATCAGATGCAAAAGGGAAGCAAGTGGGTCTGTTTCCGGCAGAGTTCCGATATCTGCATCATAAGCAGTGCTCGAGTTATGGTACTGCAAAGACTAGGGAGGGAGAGAGAGCAATTTAACCGGAACGGGCAGAGATATATATATTCAGCTAGTTAACCTTAAATAGCTGTTCAATTACCTCTTGCCCGACCCTGAGAAGGCTATCATAATATTGTATTATTTGTATTTCACGCCCGAATAAACGTTTGGCCGCGGGAGAGCCTGAGCCAACAATACTAACTTAGCACTTACCGGTATCATACCGTATGAACAAAATGGTATCATAATAAAGGCGTTTGCTGTCCTATATAATAAGTGCTGTGATGCCTGCCGATATATCTACCCTGCCGCAAATGGGTCTTTCGATCATTTTCTCACATCGAAATTTATATCCTGTCCACCCTTTCAGCAGCTATCCAGGTTCTCTACCCCCCATGATCATAGCCTCTGGTACAGCACTTACGAGCGACCGCTCCTCCTCCTAGAGCAAGCAAGCAAGCCTAGGCATTACATTCATATTGCACAGCATAATACTCGGAATGTCAGAAAGGAAGAAGAAGCCACAAAATCAAAGGGATGTAAGGAAACCCACATTTTTGGTTGCATGATATGAGGGATTGTTTTTTCTTTCCTTCCCCCTCTTCTTTTTTTTTTTTTGCTTTTCGAGATAGATAGACAGCACGACCCTGGGTTCGTTTCATGTATCAGACCTGAGTGCCGGTGACCACTGGCACAGGTCAACGTGTGTTCTGTTCTGTCGAGTGAGGGAAAAGGCTTAGGATTTTGAATCGGGCTAAGCGAGGGAGAGAGTGAAATAGATTGATGTCATATGATTGGGTTCGTACAGTGCGCACGAACTATGGTAGGGTATGGCTTTATCACCCTGCCTATATCCCCTCTTTTTTTCTCTTGCTTTCTGTCTTGCCTGCGCCTGTTTAATCGATCTCGTGCAAGAGGAGGGGATGTGAGGAGGGGGAATAGACCTGGACGCTAAACTTCGAATACCGGTATCAATCATCATCAAAGGCAAGGTTACTGTGGGCGGGGAGACAAGGCGGGCAGGCAAGCTTACCTTTTTTCTAAACCACAGACAACAATCCTCTATTTCACATCCTCAAAAGAACTACGCCATGATAATTATCTGCATGTGCAAGTATGATACCGTATCATCTGTCTGTATAAAGAGAGAGACCGCGAAGATGAGTATGGTATGTGTTGTAACTCGTCTGACATCCCACCTCTGCTCGCCTCTTCCTACCTCTCAGCCCACGGTGCCTCCACCACTATCACCATAATATTATTACCCATCCATCCATCCATCCACCCAAACTCTCTTATAGATCCACACTCCTTCCTTCCTTCTCAGCGGTCCCAGATAAAAGCAAAGGAGAAAGGAGGAAGATCCCGTTGCATATGAGAGTACCAGTACCCATAATAGTGCAATCTCCTGATTAAGAACGCAAGACAGAAAAATTATAAGAAACCCAACAACTTCTTCCCCTCACTCCCTTCCTTCCGTCCCCTTCCTTCCTTCTAAGCGCCTACTTGTGCTGGTACCGGTCTAAGAGACACCCCCTCTTACCCTTTTTTCCTCTTATTTCTTTTTATTTTCTCTCCTTTCCTTCTCACTCTCCTTTTAGACAATTGTTTATCTATTTATTAATAATCCCTGTCTTACCGTGCCTAAAATTAATCTCCCCGATCTAATTCCCTTTTCTGTTTCCCTTCCTTTTTGCTCTTTTCTCTCTTTTCTCTTTCCCTTTTCCCTCTCAAGTACCCCATCCCATGTACTGGCTACATGCCCTCCGCCGCCGCCCCCAGGACATTTCTCCCCCGGCCACAACCCTGCTTCAATAGAGCGCCGCTGAGTTCGCAAAACGAGATCTCCATGTCCTCCCTAGCGGAATCCATGTTTTCATTCTACTATGAGAGCACACCAGAGCCCGACGGGGACTTGCTGGAGGAGATGATGTATAACAGCGGTGCCACCTTCTATTACGACTCGTCTTCAAGTTGTGGTTCTAGCTTTATCAGCGATAAAGATGGCGAAGAGGAGGAGGAGGAGGAGGAGGAGGAAAAGGTGGGGGCAGCGGTGAGGTTGCCAGTCGAGTTGCTGGAAGTGATATTTGGATTCGTTGCGCCCGACGTCGCGGATGACGGGTTTGGGAGCGTGAAGGATCTGTGGAGTTGTGCGGTTACTTGTAGAGCTTGGGCCTTTACGGCCATTCCAATGCTCTACAGAACTCATGGGTTTGGGGTGCTAATGCCTACTACCGCAAGTGGTTAGTTTCTTCCTGATTTCTTTCGCTTTCGCTTCTTTGCTACGGTAGCCAGCCACTAGCTACTGCGGCAGTAAATTATTAACATAACTGACAACCTCGACCAGCCCGCGGCCCCAGCTCGAAATACTTCCCCACTTCTCGATCTATAGACTTCTACAACACACGTGCTGACCGGCGAATGCTGCAATTATGGAGAACCCTATTACTCTCTTGCTTCACCATCTCTGGAAAAAGTCCCGAGGCTAGAAATGCCACATTGTTTCCCTACATCAATTACGTTGCGAACCTAGATGCGCGCACGCTGGTGATGGTGCTGACGGAGATTATGAAGTCACAAAGGGCGACTGGAAACAAGAGTCCTACGCTGGACGAGAAGGCTGCGCAGTACTTTTTTGATGGGCTGCTTGGTGGGTTGGAGGTCAGTGGCGCTTCCAGGAGGGATAAGAGAGGGGACAAGATGATTGTAGGAGGCGCGGAGTATGGCTGGGCTAGTCCTGTCTACGGAAGAGAGGTGAAAGTTTTCGTGGGGGATACGGCCTTGATGATTATGGATTGTGCGTGTTCTTGATGCATTTTTTCCTGGTTGGTAGGTTAGTACTGATATTTCGGGGTAGTCTTGTATCCACATATTCAGCATCTCAAGGGCTTCACTATCCCCGAGTTGGGCCAATTGAGAGTCCACGAGCCGATTCGAATGTCACATCCTATATCTATGATATATTCCCTGCAGAACATCTCCCGTCTGGTCATCTCCTCCGGGTGGATGGTCTGCGCTGAGTTGGGCAGGGCTATAGCTTCAATACGGCCTACGTTAATATACCCTAGCACTGCAAGTCTTTCTCAGCGCCGCCGACACTCCAACAAATCCGATAGCTTCTCACTGACAATCCTGGACTGGAGATTTAAAACCCACTATGACCCGTACTATGGCCACGAGGAAGACTGGGAGACTAACCGCTCAGCGTATAATAAAACTGTGTCTACGCTGGATAGCTTCTTTGACGCCCTAAACCCCAACTCCATCACATCCCTAGACCTAGACTTTGACATCCGCTACTCTCGGTTCTCGGGCAAAGACTTGGGAAATGGTCCACTAGCCCTTCGCCAAAGTCGCAGTGTTAGAGCCCTAAGACTGGCCCGGATGCGCTGCGATAACTTCAAGCTTTGGCGAATGTTCACAGAAATGGGATACGCAGGTTTCTCCCCACAGAGCCTGAAGCTGATAAACCTCTTCGTGGATAATACCTCCACTTCCCAGAACTTTACCGGATGGTCTTTTGCTCCCGGGTTTCTACACAACATGCGTGATCTTGAATTCACTAAGTTCGCTGGAATGTTTGATCTTGCGGCGGCTATTGTTCAGATCAAGAACGTGAATAGCCAGCTAGAACACAGCCTATCCCGTGGAGGGCAGCAATCGAAAAAGGAAAAGTCTGCGAGGATAGATTCGCTATCCCTAAGTTATGAAGCTAAACAAGTGAATTCGTCTGCGACAAAGCTGTTTTTGGCGCCCTTGGCATCCCTGGGTTCGTCATTGGCGTACTTGAGGCTTCAAGACACGGACTTTACGGGTCCTCGTCCGGGGTCGGTGCATTATTCTCGAAGCACAGTCCTGCATCACTCGCCGCTTGAATCACTCACCAATTTGAAAACTTTGATATTGGCCGGAGACGTATCGGTATTCTTACTCAGCGACAGACTACTAAGCATAATTCGCTGCATGCGGCACTCGATAACCTACATTGACATCTGCCTCTCAACGAAAGACCTCACCGATGCCCTTCTTCTAAAAGCCTTCGCTCCAAGTGAGAACTTACAAACTCTGATCCTCCGCGCCTGGGACAGACTCGTAACACTGGAACCTGCAGCCACACCTAGTCCGGCCCCTGGGCAACTCGTTACATGGATTGAGTATCCACCCTTACTCACGAACCGCAGGTTCCGGCAGACGAGCCTTTGGCCGGTGTGCCCGAAGGTGACTGCTGAGGGCACGATCGGGTTCTTAACGAAGAAGCGGGGTGGGTTGAAGAAGTTTGGTTTGTCTAGGGCGTTTTGTCAGGATGAGGAAAGGGGGCGGTGGGGAGAGGTTGCAGGGGCTATGGAGGGGATGGGAGGGAGGTTTTTGCCCAGGACTGAGAAGGCCGTGTGGGCGTGGGATGAGGGGTTGCCGGCGCTGGAGTAGTGGGTGCTTGACGGAAGAGGGTTGAGGTAGGAGCTTTTGTTTTTTGGCTCTTGTGATGAATGGGGGACTAATGGTTATCTAATATGTATGATATCGTATTTTCTTTGTGGATTCGCTAGCTCCCAATATCCCTGTAAATTTCGACATGAGCCCAAGCAAGTTTAGTTGAGCAAGTTAATAGAATTGCGAAAACCAAATGACTCACACCAGACTGCGTCAAGAAAGCACTATTATCATACTTCTTAAGAACCTTTGTCTCTGAATCCCGAGATTAGCGAGCAGCGGAGCCAGCGAATCCACAGAAAAGAGGGTGCTGAAATAACAAAACCCGAACGTCCGATCTGATCATCTGATAAGAGATTTTTGTATCATACCGGTACACTCCCGTTCGCAGAGTCCTTGGCACGAGGGGGGAAGAGAGAAGGGGCAGATTGGCGGAGAAGAGGGAAGCTATGAAGGAGAGAGCTAGCTAGAGAGAGAAAGGGCCGCAAGGGGCGGGGAGAAAAGAACGAGATTGGTTATCATATACCTGGAGAGGTCAGCGTCTTCGTCCACTGCAAACGGAGAATTCTGGCTGAAGGGGTTAAGAAAAGGAGAGAACGTGAGCATGGTCAGGAATTGGGAGTTGTGGTATATACAAGGTTTATGGTATATCATATGTATATTGTGAACGGAATATATATCATACCAGACTCTCGAAGGGGTGGATGTTGGAGGAGAAGTATGGCATACGGAGGTAGGGTAGACGCTACCGATATACTGGCGCACTGCAGAAGTTTCCGGAAATGTTGTGGACTTTGGCTTGGCGCTAACTTAGCTGTTGCCTCCTCCAAAGTCCCATGCCAAGTCTCCACATTTCCGGAAACTTCTGCAACGCGCAAGTACTAGTACAGTACCGGTGGTTTAGTATAGAAAACCCGAAATGGAAAATATTTATAAAAAAATAAAGAGTCCTTGGACAGAGAAAGGTATCATACTAGCTACTAGCTACTGGTTGGGGATATCTGTAGCCAGAGTATGATATTTTGCTGAGCAAATATTGCCCATCTTCAACCGGAGAAGGATTTTCAACCACTGCTTGCCATTTTCAAAAATATCCGGATTTCGTCAATTGGCTTGGCGCGCCAAGGCCCTGGCACTGCGGGTGTCGGTCATATTGATTAAAATTAAACATTAGGAGAGAGGGAGAGTTGGAATCTGGGAGAATGAGTAGAGGGAGAAGCATCAAGCTTGAAAATTATTCCCACCTCTTCTGGCAATAGACTGTCCCAGAGCATGTCCTACAGCACAGGCCTTCCGGAATTCTTGGCGCCAAGTCCACTTGTAGCATCCGGATACTTTTGAAAAAGGCAAGTGGTCCAATGGGAATTAGTCTATGGCTCCATGAGGTGGTAGAGAGATGAGTCTCTACACATTAATAGAGGGAAAATGGAAATATCTCAAGTTTTCGTAGAGATATTAGGGTCTAAAGGTAGGTCAAAATTTGGCCTGGCTACAGATGTCTCCCACCATATGAATTCTCCTGAGGCACCAATTCTGAGGTAATTGCTGATTAATAGGGGACCAAACCCTGACTCACAATGGTTATGATACCACGATCACAAGCCAAATTTCAAAACCCTGCATGGTGAGGTTAATCGAACCAACCGGAGCCAGGCCACCCGTGAAAAACCTGGCAAAAAAGTGCTGAGAAAACCCGTTTTCACGCGCACTTGTGATCCTGTGGTGACGAATGGGGCTGGTTTAACTTAGTCTCTTTCTTACTCAACTCACTCACTCCTTTCACTTTTTTTTTTTTTTTTTTTTCTTGTCAAACTCTAACACTCCATCATCATCACCATCTCAATCATCATAATTCGTAATGACACCGCAACCGACGCCTTCGCCTTCGCCGAGTTCTTCTTCGACCTCGCTCCGCGATATCGTCCCCATGGACGGGAACGGGGACGAAGATGATGATACCTACACTAGCGATACAAGCACAGACTCGCAATCTCCTTTGCGGGAGCTGGTAGAGGAGATGGAGGAGGAGGAAAAAAGAGCGGACCGGGAACGCTCTCCAAGAAGTCGCAAGCCCCCGCCTCCAGCTCTTTCCCGGGTTCTTAGCGGGAACCACTTAGCCCCCCCACCTCCGTCGTCTATATGGCGCAACCTATCGCGGTCGCCCTCGCCGTTGGGGCTTATTCCGATACACAGAACTTTCTCCTCACTCGTGAGTCTTCTCCGCCCCCCCCCGCCCCCCGGTTATTTTTCCTCTCCTGCGGGGAAAACATTAAGATATCACATGCTAATATAGGGGGATGCGTAGATTCACAAACATGAAGTTCCCCGTAAACTTCTGCACGTTTCTATTGGCTTCGTAGTCTTATATCTTTACCGAACCGGGCGCCAACCAACACATATCACCCCACCCTTAACTGCGGCCTTGATCCCTATCGCGAGTGCTGACCTGCTACGCTTTTACTCACCGTCTTTTAACCAACTCTACATTCGCCTACTTGGCGCCCTTATGCGCGAGAGTGAGGTCGCTGGGTGGAACGGGGTTGTCTGGTATCTTGTCGGTACGATAACCGTGCTAACCGTATTTCCGAAGGACGTTGCCACGCTCAGCATCCTCCTACTATCATGGTGCGACACAGCAGCCAGCACTTTCGGCCGCGCATGGGGACGCTACACACCACGGATCCGTCGTGGCAAGAGTTTGGCGGGAAGTCTAGCGAGCTTCCTAGTTGGCGCCATCACTGCCGCCGCCTTCTGGGGAGTCATAGTGCCCGGAACACGTCCCTTCTGGGATGATCCGTTCGACGGGAAAATGTGGGCTGGGAGATTGGGCCTGCAGGCGCTGGGACTAGGAGACATACAGGTAGACGGAGGGTGGGGGCTTGCCCTCATGAGCGTCGTCACAGGTGTGATCGCAAGTGTTTCTGAGGCCATGGATGTCTTCGGCTTGGACGATAATGTGGTCATACCAGTGCTAAGCGCAATAGGTATTTGGGGGGTTTTGAAGGTTTTCGGGTAGATTTATTCTCGGCGGCGGCGCTGTTGGTGGTGTATGCGGTTGTGAGAGCTGCATGAGAAGGTGAAAAGGAACGGTATGGTTGGGCACGGGATGGAGTTGGTGGTTTTTCTTTTCTTTTTTACTCTTTACTCTTTCACTTTTATTCTCCGTATGCTAAAGCTCTTTTAACTGCTATTCTCAATGCACTTTGTCACTTACCCTTTATTATGTTCTCTTCTGTTCCCCTATTCATTTCCGCCGCTTTACTTTGTTTCTATCATCACGGGTATGAGTTAACTTACACCACTAGTACTTGTCAGCGTAATGGATTATTTCACCCTTCACCCCCTCATTCCTCATTCCTATCATCCCCTCCCCCCTTTGTCATTTCCCTTTACTTCTAAGATTGTGCTTGCTTCTCTGTGCGTTATATTTGTCCTGGCATGGCATGGGAAGATGAGTCGTGTATGAATAGTATATTCATAAAGTTAGACTTTCTGTTGTTAGGTGCTGTGTCGGTTGTGTTTTTTTCCTTTGGTGTGGGGTGTTTGTACAGTACTCTAGAGAATACGGTGGGTTATTTGGTTGGTTTACATTGAGGGTATAGTATAACACACATATGTGATATCTAGATCCTTGTTTTGTGTTTTTTTTTTATATTGTAGTTTTGGGTTGGTATATATACATTGCGTAGGGTGTTGTAGGCATGCATGAGGGGGGGAGGGATGATATGGAAGTAAGCATGTGGGTAGTTGTGAACGGGAGGAAGAGGATGAATTATAAAAAAGAGTATGATACTTTGCACAGTATAGTCTAAGTAGACATAGACCGACTTTCTCCCCCCGATACCGTACTGGTATCATACTGATTTCTTCTATATATATATGATACCTGTTGATATCGTCGTGCCGCGGTTCCGTGGTGGTGTTTTTTTTAGAACAGAACATCACAAAGAATACTGTACTGGTAGTCTATAGCTCGCTCGCACCGACCACTGCTATTATCATCACACTGCTGATACTACTTACTACTGTGGTGAGTTAGTACAACAGTTTGTGAATACGATATGATACCGGCAAGCGAGCGCTCTAGCTACGCAGGTATGGGCGCCGTGTTCGAGTAGGTACAGTACTGTATATATATATACAGGTGCTGGAAATGTCGTCGAATGATGATACATAAGTTATCATGACCCCACTAATTCATCACCCTTTCGCGGAGGAAGGCAAGGTTCTGTGGATTACCGGTGGTTAATTGTATTTCCTCGGGTCTTAAAAAGGTTATCCTTATCTAAGATTTCACGACTTGTGGCTGTAATTGTGCTGGGTATATTGCGCACCGGTACCGGTACCTGGCTAAATTACCATCGTCATCACTCATGAATAGGTTAGAAAGCGCGTAACAATTGTGATCAATGAAAATGTGGAGGGGAAGGGGAAAAAAAGATAAAGTGAAAAAACATAAACAAAGAGATATTCCGGTTCCTCGTGCGTCAATTTATCCATTCCGTTCCGTTCCTTAGTCATGAACGACAAGAATAGTAGAATAAGGGGGAAATAAAAGTAAAAAAAATAAAAATAGAGTATGCTACTACATCAAAAGCAAACAGGAGGGAAAGAGAGAACGCCCGATAGAAAGAGAGAAAATAACAGCACAATGACGAAATGTTTAAAGAAAACCCGTGTTTTTCCGTCATTACCAACTCTCCGGTCGAATCAAATCAGATACCGACATGCACCGCAAGCCCAAACATCTCCCCGTCAAACCCCTGTGGGAATTCGCTCATAGCGGCGGTATCAAACATGCTCTCGACCATGGAGCGAACGTCTTTGCCACCGAAGGGCTGGTTGAGTGATGGCCAGGCGATTGCGCATTCTAGTTGCTTGTGCGGGATCTGTCATGTTAAATTAGCCCTCTGTACTAATATATAACCAAATAAGATATAGAAAGGGGTACGAACATCCTCAATCTTGGCCCTAAGGTCAACCCTTGCATCACTCTTCCCAAGGTTCAACACGCCGGAGTTCTCTTTTAGCGCACCGGATGATTTGAAAACACTCTGCATGGCTAGTCCTCCACCCACGCCACCGCTGCTCGGTCCACCGAGCTTACCGCTAGAAGGTGAGGATGCATTCTCCTTGTCGTACCCCAAGGAAGGCTTCTTGTTCTCAATGTCATTTTCGTTCTCCTTCTCTTCGTCCACAGTGCTGCTCTCGCGGAGGCCGCTGCTAACGTGTGGTTTGAATTTCTCAGCGGCGCTGCGTTGGCGGTTTAGTGGGGTGGATTCCTTAGGCAGGCCGAGGCCGAAACCGCCGGCTGGTTGGGGGGATGTGCCTAGGAGTCCACCAGCGATGGCGGGGGGGAGGCTAGAGGTGGTTAAAGGGGCGGGGAGCTGGGCGTGGGACATTGTTGGCGGGGGCGGGGGGCCGGAAGAGATGTTTTCTTTGTCCGAGTCGGAAGAGAAAGACCATGTTGTCGGGACGGTTGCTGGTTCTAGGGCAGTGGGGGTTGTCGTGGTAGTAGTGGATGACGAGGAAGAGTCGCCAAAGAGGAAGGTTGGTGCTGGACCGGTTGGTGGGGTAGAGGGAGTGGGAATAGATTGCTTGACGGGAGACTTGGGTGCTGGTGAAGCTGATGGGGCCTGGTTCGAAGGCTCGCCTTCGTCTGGCACTTCCTCCACGCTGGGTTGTTTGGATGAAGTATCGCTGTCGGACATCTCCGAATCACCATCGCCATCTTGTTCTGGGTCCTGCTGTCCGAGGTTCTTCCTAATCTCCCGTTTGAGGTATCGGTCTTCGGCTTCCTGAACCTTTCTCTCCTTTTCTCTCCTCTTCAAAAGTTCCAATTTCTCTTCCGCAGTGAGTTCCTTGGGCTCACTGAGTTCGGGGCTTCTCTTCTTCTCGCGAGAACTTGCTCCTTTCGGTCTCGAGTAAGGATCATAGCGATTAGTCCTCTTTGCAGACTTCATGCGTTCGATAAAATTACTGGGCCTATGGAAGCTGCTGCTTGGAGTGACGGCGGGTGAGGCCGACTTTCCAGGTGTTTTGCTGGAGGGTGCCAAAGTTGGAATGATTCTTCTCGAAGGAGGAGGTAGAGTACGAGGTGCAGCCACCACCTTGGGTTTTTGATACGCAAACAATCCTTCGCGGCTCGGGGTTTCGTAAGTGATCTCCACCTTCCTCTGTTCCCGCTTGGACGGTGGCTGAGACGGGGAGCGTATGGGCGATGGAGGAGCCTTTCCAAAACTTCCTGGAAGTGACAACCCGTCATTATCCTCAAAGTCGTAATCTTGGGCAGCAGCCTCCTTCTTAGGAGTCTGTACCCCCTGTTCGGTAGACCTGGACTCTGCCGCATCACCCAAAATCGCCTTGACTGGCTTCTTAACACTAGCTGGGAGAATGGCACCGAGCCATTGTCCCCATGTCTTCTTGCCTGTCTCAGGAACCTGAGATTCCCTCTTGGGCGATTTTGTTGGGGTTTTGCTTGGTGTAGTAGTGCGAGAAAAGATATTTCTGCTCGGAGTAATCGAAAATTCTTGCTCCCCTTTATTATTTTCTGCTGCTTCCTGCTCCTCTTGCTCATCCGACTCAGGCTCTGCATCTTCTCGCGGGCTTCCTCTAGCACCGCGCATCGTATATTTGGACCTTATTACAGAGATGGTATCAGTAGTCTCGTATGTAGTCTCTGTGCTAATGAGTTCGCTTTCCCTATCGATCGTGGCATCCTTCGATATCTTCGCGCGCATCAGAGCCCGTGAAGTAGTAGTTGAATAAGGAGTAGATCTGTGCGCTGACCTCGGTCGCTGAGGTGTGATCAACGCAGAATTGCGCGACCCCCTGGTGGGAGTCGAACTAGCTAGGGGGGAAATCATGCTGGAAGCTGAGGCAGCAGGACTGGAATCTGAATCACCACTGTCAGTAAAAACGGACAAACCGTTAGGATAATCGTCCTCCCCATCCTGCGGTAGGTTCTGGAAATAAAGAAAAAATTGCAAACATACTGCCAGCATCCCCTGAGCTTCCCGCTGCGCCTAACACTTGGAAACCGCTCTTATTCCCGCTGAATGAGACAGGCGTTCTCTCAATATCTGAATCGTCCTCGTCGTCGCTAAAAAGCCCGAACCCTCTCCTATCTTTAACCGCCGAGCGATCGATGGTGAGACGGCTCGACATCGCCGGCCTCGTTTTTTTCTTTCCCCGTTGTATTGTCTAGTATTGTAGGAAAAATAGGTGCATCAAGAATAAGCAGATGGTGAAATCTATTGTGTTGTTGTGTGAAGAGTGTTGGTTACGGAATACGGGTGGCAGGAAAAAAAAGATGGGTGAGGGAGGGAAGATGGGGGGTTCTTTGTCGGTTGGTTGTTGTTGGGACGACGGATCGAGGCTCGTTGCCTTCCTTGGCGGAGGCTTGGACTATTTGGGTTAGCGCCACCCCCCGTCTTGGAAAAACGCCAGTGGTTGCCAATTTACGTGGTCAACATTGACGCGGCTGGGACGAGTTTTCAAAGACACTTAAAGCAGGGTAACATATTCTGGTGAATCGAGGCCGTGGTGGGTGCGCACAGAGCTGATATTTGGCACCAGTGCCTTAATTTAAGTAAAATCTTACCAGTATGATATACAAGTAAAGAATCCGATGGCTAATACCGGTATAGATAGTAGAGGCAGATTGAAAAGAACTAATGTTTAGTATCATAACCAACCACATCCTCTGTTCCCTCTATACCATGGTTGAAATTTCTCTCCTATCCGGGACGTCCTCAACACCACACCAACTATCGCCACTTTTCCTCATTTGCGGTAGGACCTGAGGGGTGTAGGCCACCTTCTATGTTCTTCTGGATGCCTCAGGGCCTATCCGCTTCCCTCTCCTCTTAAGGCCCTCACTTCCAACATCTCACAATGTCGGTTGCCCCTTTACCCCTCTTCTCGCTCGGCCCCACTCAGCAAACTTGCGGTTTGCAGCCTCTTGTTTGCTAGATACTTTTGCATGATTAACTTATCTGATTGATATTCTTTTTATTTCTTAGTAGGCCGCACCGGATACTCCAAAACTTCAAAGCAATCCTTGGAATAAAAGGAGTGCCTTGGTTTTGGGGACTGAGGCTGTAAAATATTGCTCAAGTGAGCCATGTTTGACCTTTTCTTGTGGTCTATCAATGGAAAGGTTAGAATTTAAACTAGTATCAGCCATCTTGCACAGTACCAAATCACTCTGGTGAATACTTAACAATATTACCGTAAGAACTCGAATGGGCGTTAGAGTTTTTCTTCTCAGCTACGCCAGGGGAAAACACCGAAAACTCAGCCTTTAGCTGAGACAAAACGAAAGGAATATGGATGGCGCTTTACTAGGAGAGGCAACTACAACGTCCTAGCACATTTTTCTTCTATTCGAGTTTTTACGGCATCTAGTCTTAACACCATATTCATCTACCGGTAGGATACTTGGATGCTTGTTCCCTAGCTATTCAAACCTCACTGGGACTACCAGCTAAACCGCAGTAAATACCACTTACTATAATAGCCACTAAAGAATATCCTGGCCCAGATTCCTTCAATATGGGTATACAGAGAGCTACTGGAATCACGGGCACAAGTAGACCTATACATGATGGCTTATGTAGTGGGCATGATCCTTTCAGTACTAGACAATACTGTCGGATGCTCATTGTATAGTCATATTAGAATCCCAAAGCAATCGTGAAGTTTAAGTGAGATTCAGGGCGAAGAGAGGCGGAAAATCATTGAGCTATATAGCCTTCAAGATCATATGAATTGCTAGTTTTCATTCCATGGCACTTGGTATTGATATAGTAGGTTAAACTCCCAACTGCCGGTATAGTGCTCCCTAGCCCAGTCCACCCCCTACATGTGCACTAGTAGTGGGACAGTGCTTTCTGCCAGCGATTGTGATTGCGAAGGCACCAGGTAGGGTGTAGTATTTTAAATGCTGTAACGACTGACACAAGCGTTTCTTCATAAAGTCAGATGCTTCGCTGATATCTGTTATTTTGTTCTCAACTGAGCTAACAATAAAGACTCGACGATGAGATAGCAACTCCTGTTCTCCAGGTTCCCCCTATTTGCCTTCAATACTCCGTGTAACCTGATCTGGCCTCCCGTCGACAGAGGTGTAAGAGGAATCTATTGGGGCGGAGGGGCTGCTTTAGATGCCCATAAACAGCCGATCTATTTCCTTACAATCTTGCTTTCCGAACATGTCGTTGTGGAGCGATAAGTGTTGGGTTCTGTTCACCTGCACTTCTTGCTTTAGCTATAAGCTATCATATACCGCTACTTACAAAGGCCTTCGAGAGGGAGTGATCCGCGGGCTAAATTTGGGAATTGCGTCTCCCCGAGGAATTTCTTGGAACATCGAGTGCGGATTCGTGATGGGTATTTGGGCCCTATCAGCCACTTGAAGGGGTGTATGATAACTAGATACCGGTAGGCTAACTTCCCCATGTTCTACTCGAGACAAACTAGAATACCACAACCCTCCGTGAGCAGTATAAGCCCTATGAGGTGTCTTCCCCTCTCCAGCTAACTACAATGTAAAAACCCCCACCGCTGCGCTGCCTCAAGCTCTTCTCATCATTCCATACCTGCCATTATGCTGTGGGGTTCAGGTTGAGCTTGCTTCCTGGCTATGATAGGGCTGGAGAACATGCTTTTAAATATAGGGCCCAGCATGCCGGAGTTTTTTCTCTCCAGATTTTGCTATCATTCCTGTTCTCAACATGATATCACGACTCGTGATAGTTGGGGTTTTTGTACCCAAACTTTCCGGTATGATAGTAGGATTGAAAACCCAAACACCTGAGCAGGATGCGGCCAAAAGCATGCAATAAGGGATTTTGTCAAGATCCATCGCTTCTTAAAAAGCCTTGGAAATCCGAGAAATAAGCTACTGGCTAGTTGGGACACTGCAAACAAACCTATGACCGGGGTGATTTTTTATTCTCTTGTGACTCTTGTCAATTGATATATTATGCTTACTAGCGTTTCGCAAGTATTTGGGTTACTGTCCGCACGTGGAATATAGCGTACGGTAGATAAAAAGTTCTTACGTGAGAAATCACCCTTACTTTGAGCAGATATATCCCAACAGGTAAAGTCAAAAACGCTTACAAGCAACTCAGAGATTAAGCTGGATGGAGGGTATTCTCTGGGATGTCTCATTCTTTAGAGGGGTTGGGGAAGGAATAAAAGGAAAGGAGGAATTACCGGTGGTAGGGATCGTCCTGGAGAGGGGAACTGTTAGTGCTGGGTGCGAGTGATAAGTTATTTTGAATGTCGGACACTGGCAGCTGCTACCGCAACGAACCTGCCGGTAGTTGACCGTCATACTCGAGTATAAACTTGAGAACTCGCTATGCGGCTGGACTCTTTAGGCATGGTTTTAGCTGTGGGCCCCCTGTATGCTATATGGCTTGGTGAACAGTACAGCCTCGTTCCAAAAGTTCTCGCACCCAAGTTGGTACTGTGACATGGAGTGCCATAATAGATCTGGTATAAAAGTTTGTCACGGCACCAGCCAGGGTGCAAGAACTTTTGGAACGAGGCTGTACCTTAGGACCCACTCTCATGATACCCAAGACCGACCAATATTTCGACTTTCGACAGCGCAGGAAAATTGAGTTTTTTTTTTGAAAGAAATTTTCTTCCTAAAGTGCTTCCAGTTGGTTGTTGGATCATATTAATAACTAGGGAACTAAGGTATTCTAGTTTCCTCTCGGTCTTCAAAAATTGGGGTTGTAGAAGCCCTCGATGTTTGGAAAGGAGAGTCGTGAGACTATCGTAGAATGGGGATAAAAAATAATAATGAAAAGTTGAATGCCGGTAATTAGCCAGGAGACTTCCTGATTAGCCATACAGATACTACAAGTATGGTCGATGACCATATTAGATAGTAGGGCGTGTGTTCTTTGTTCAAGATGAGACCAAGAGCTCATTCAATGCATCTGAGGGCTGAGAAGGTCATGGATTAGATTCACCCTATCCTCTGCAATACCTGTGCCATTATACAAGTATTGTGTGTAACACTAGTATTGTACCATACGGTACAATATCTTCGCCATAATCAGGCATTCTCTCCTCGATCACGTTAGCTCCAGCTGATCCAATTCTAAAATGAATCAAGATCACGCATGCCCACTGATCGCTCCCCAACGATCACGGGTTGTCAACCCTCAAACTTTATAGATCTCCGAAGAACATCCACCAACCGCCCCCTGCGCGACCATCCCCAACTCATGAACCTCCAACCCTCCTCTCCTTCCCGGCCTTTGGCGACCCATCTGCCGATTAAGCATGCCCCGAAATGCCCTTCTCAAATTATCTCTAGTCTCCACCGTCCTGTTGAGTGTGGTGGCAGCGAACCCCCTTCCATCACCGATGCGCGAACAGACTCATCTCACCAACCGCCGCAACTCGTCGACAACTCCGATACCTCAGAACTTATTTGACGAGTTCGAGGAGTTGTCCAGAATCGTGGACATTGCTTACTGTGTTGGTTCACTGAACACCGGTGTTGAGCGACCATTTCAATGCCTTTCTTACTGCAGTAACTTTCCAACGTTTGAGCTCAAACAGGTTCAGCGCGGCAGTTGTCCCCCTCCACCGCTGCGTTCTGCTAACATATTCGAGCAGACTTGGAATACTGGTATAACGCTTCAAGACTCTTGCGGATATGTAGCTCTCTCGCACGCCCCTGCACTTCCCCGCATCATCGTCGCATTTCGCGGAACGTACTCGATCGCCAACGCTATCGCCGACCTGTCCTTGACGAAGCAGAAATATATCCCATATACGTCCAGAGGTCGGCAAGAGAAGTGTGGAGGATGCCGTGTACATTCTGGGTTTTATGAGAGTTGGACCCAGAGTGGGGCTATCATCGGGGATATCGTAGATGGGCTGGTTAGAGAGTACCCAGATTATAAACTCACGTTGGTCGGACACTCACTTGGGGGAGCTGTTGCTGCGCTCGCCGGATTGGATTTTAGGGGTAGAGGATATAACCCGATAGTTACAACATTTGGAGAACCAAAGGTTGGGAATAGTGCGCTTGCTAGTTTCTTCAATAAGGTTTGTTTTAATGGTTCGGGCCTCAACGGAAACTGGCAACCCAACTGATATTTGGCAGAAATTCACTGCCCACACTTACCGTCGGGTCACGCACATTCACGACCCAGTCCCTCTCGTCCCGCTGACTCAATGGAATTACTCTCAACATGCATACGAATACTACATTTCTGCACCTCAACTCCCCTACACCCGGGAAGATATTCATTTGTGTGAAGGGAATGAGGATATAAACTGTATTGCTGGTGGTACCCCGAATGCCCTACAGTTATTCTGGGCCCATAGAGATTATTTCCATAGGATGGGATTGTGCGTGCCTGAGGATTCTTTCCTGGTGAGGATTAAGCTTGGGGACAGCGCAGCGGAGAGCGAATTGTAATCGGACTCCACGGCGTGCGTCTGCGGCTCGTCCGGGTTCTGAGAGTCCGGGTGTTAATGGTTTCCTTACGAAAGCATTTAACTAAGTGCTTGCATGGACAAGGGTTGTTCTTCTAACTCCATGGCGAATGGGTCTGTTTTTTCCTCCTTTCTTCACGCCTGTATGAATTGTGGATCCTTACTGGTATTGCATTATTACTCTCTTTCTTTTCTAGTAGCCTATAATTGTATATCAGAAGGCGAATCAGGTCGATTGTACTGGAATGGTGTTTCACTGAATTAGCGGTTGTCCGTTTGATGTTGATTGGGCTGTACTGTACAAGAAGCAAGGCTCCTAAAACAACCTCCTTTACATTATTCTCCGGCATCCGATCCGCCACGGCTCACTCAGAAACCTATCGCTGCCTCCCGAGATCACTGGATGCTCTCGCGGGCGCGCCTCAAGCAGATGTCATACCAGGACAAGGCAGGGGCTTACATAACCCTGCCAGCCTTCTGTTGGGCCTAAAGCCGTTGCACGAAAAGACACCTTGCAACTCCCTCCCAGCTCGCTTTCTGACAAGACCTCGCGTCTCAGCACCCCATCGCCTTTTCCCTCTCAACCCCTCCTCCTATTCTCCCCAATTCCTCTAAGAAAGATATTCGTCGACTAGAGAGAAGTAGAACACAAAGCAAAAAATGATCTCTCTCCACCGGGCCTTTGCCTTCTTTGTGCTCGCTGCTGCTGCTTCCTTATTCCTGTTCTCTCAGCCTACTGAGGCCACAAAGGGTCCATTGGTCACACACAAAGTGTTTTTTGATATAAAACATGGCGATCAGGAGCTGGGGCGGATTGTATTCGGGCTTTATGGGAAGACGGTGCCTAAGGTTTGTGCTCGATCCCTACCGATGTGACAAGGTTTGATATGGTTTTTGGCTAACCCAAAGGGTGTAGACTGCTGAGAACTTCCGGTGAGGATTGTGTCATGGTAAGGGAAGGAAGGTGGAGCTAATCGTTAATCGTGCAGTGCTCTCGCTACCGGTGAGAAGGGCTTTGGATACGAAGGATCAACCTTCCACCGTGTTATCGCGGATTTTATGATCCAGGGCGGGGACTTTACCAAGCATGATGGCACTGGTGGGAAGTCTGGTAAGTAGTTCTTTCCGGATGGCATTGGGCGGTGTAAATATTAATGACGAAAAAGTCTACGGTGACAAGTTCCCTGACGAGAACTTCAAATTGAAGCACACACGTCCTGGACTTTTGAGCATGGCAAATGCCGGCAAAGACACCAACGGATCCCAGTTCTTTATTACTACTGTTATCACTTCGTGAGTTCTCTTCTTGATTCTACCGTACCTATGAGCATACTTGATTTTATGGCATATTTCCTTATACCATTATTACCTGCCACCTTATCACATTTCCCTCTAATTATTCCCGCCTACTCCCCATATGCTGCATCCCCATACGTTGCATGCGCCCGTCGAATCTAAGCTAATAGCCCGCTAGCTGGCTCGACGGCCGCCATGTGGTTTTTGGCGAAGTTATAGAGGGTATGGAGATCGTCAGGACGATCGAGCATGTCGAGAAGGCTCCTGGCGGCGACACCCCCGCCAAACCCGTAACCATCGTGAAGAGTGGAGAACTCCCTGTTCTAGAAGAAGGTATCCACGTGGAACTTTAAATGCATTTATACTGCCTCTCCTCACTTTATTTTATTTTATTCTTTTATTGTTGATGTTGCCGCGAACGGAAAAAGAAGAGGAAAAAACAGTGAAGAAATTATGCGGGGCTACTAAAAAAAGAACCACGATATCCCTTTTTGTTGCCCTCAAAAGAGACTTGATTCTGTGATTCATTGATCGCCGGGTGGATGGATATGAAATAAATGCATTAGCACTTTATCATTATTATCATTATTATCATTATTATCATTATTATTATTATCATTATTATACATTCTGGGAATCCGCTGATAAATGCTTCCATCTCATAGCCAATGGGCGAGATGACTCCACAACCACTGCCCCAACAACAGCCGGCGCTGAAACTGATACCGAGAAAAAAGTGGAGGAAACTACTAAGGCTAAGCCGGAACAGCCAAAGTACGCCGCTGAAGGCCTCGTGGATAGGCTCAAGGACGCAGACGTCAACTGGGGATACGCACAGATCCTGGCGGGTGCATTGCTGATTGGCGCTGCGGCAGCTTGGTACGTTAAGAGGAGGAGTGTTCATGAGGTTAGGAAGCCAATGGAATAAATTGAGGTGTAATGGTTATCATAAGCAGGAAAGCAGGGGGGGGGCTTGTTTTTGCATGTGTCGTTAGGTTATTGTGGCTAAGCTGGTATTAGGGAGGTTTTGCAAAGGGGATTCGAGTGCCAAGACCCCCCGTTTTCTGTTGTCGCTGTGACAACGCGCCACATGTTGATGTGTTGAAAACAAAAATTCTGTTATCCAGGATTGGTACCCAAGTTAACTTATCCCAGATAATGGTGGGTTTAAAATAAAAATACGGAAAACTCTCAGAATGCCCTCTCGGAAAGGGACAAGGTCTAAAATACCCCTCACATCTAGAATGCCACTTTGTGTATGTTTGCCTGTAGCGTAGCAACCACCCTATTGAGTACCTTCGCAACTGAAATTACCAATATTACTTGTATCTAAACCAATCTTCAGGAGAACTCCTACTGCTAGGAGAACAATTAAGAACTAAGGCTTCATTGGGTAAGTAATAGACTATCCAGCCATGGTGAATGGTTGCTGGTAATTTCGCTTGCACATAATATGAAAGAGTTTGGTCATGGTTTAGGGTGTGTTGGGAAGGAAAACAACTGTTCTTCGAGTATGTTGAGGGGACCTGTAATAAACTCTAACGGTTCTGTTGGGCGACCGTTTCCACTGTCAAAATAACATTCTTCTATTTGAAGGAAAAGATCACTTTACGTAGTGAAAGGGAATAGAAAGGTAGTATCCAAACAGGCCCTTATTTCTTGTTGACCTCCCAGTTGAAAATGTTTTTCTACTGAGAAATGACTGTTAATAATAAACGGTAAAAACAAAACAAATGATACTATAAGTTCCTCACACCCTTCACTATTTCCACTCTCTTTTGGTAAATGAAGACATACTGACTAGATAGCAAATATTCTTTGGCAATTGTCTAGTTGAAGAAAGCAGTTATACCTGATCAATTTCCTATGATTGGCAATTGTCTATCAAAGAACTAAAAATCATAGTAAGGACTCTTGGCAGCAGGGGTATTTTGGGTATGAGGGGCATATTAGACCCTTGTCTCATTCCGAGGGGGCATTCTGAGAGTTTTCCGATAAAAACAAAAGCAACTGTGCGTGTATCTCAGCACAGCTTAAGTAATTATTGTACCAAAGAAGATTTTTCTCATGACAGCCTGCGGCTAAGGCGATATTTCAATTGCTCACACTGCTCACACTGCTTTCCTCAATTAAAACCTAAACTCTTGATCGGCTGTTCCCTAACAGTGTAGCTGAAAAGCCCAGCGCCTATACCACCAAGACTAAACCAGGATGTCGGTATCGGCACAATCAAGTTCTCAACTTGGAGAGAGTGAGAGATGTTGAGATGTTACGGCTCGCCAAGCAGCTATCTATTTTTTATTCCCCAATCTTCTTCGCTTGGCAAAACCTTTTCCGTCGTTCGGAATTAGAGAACTACCAGCCCGGCCTCGGCGCCAAGGCTCGGTTGTTCTTGTTATCTTATACCGGGTGCAAAACCTCCCTATTTGGTCTTTTTGGAGGGGGTTTGGGGGGACTGGTCCTTGATCTTGAGTGCAAAGGAAGCGGTTTCATGTGTGCGCCGGTGTCAATGAGTGAGGGGTGTGATACCCAAAAGATTTAAAGTAAGCGAGTTCCGCTGGAGTCTCTTGAGACCAACAACGAGCTATAGGACTGTAGTTTTCAAATATCGAATCGATTTCGAGCCACAGACCAAGGTATGATACCATAAAAGCGTTTAAATCCAGCATCCTGGATCAGGGTTACCGGGCTCTTGGATATTGGAGCACAACACCTGTAAGCGCACCTAACCCAAGAAAGTTTCTACAGAGTGATTATTGATGACTAGGACGCTGACCACCAATGCACACGGCTGGGGTTCCAGATTAGGCTTCCATCTCCAGAGTTGAATGGATAAGCAACGCGTTTGCTAGCACGTTCTTGCGATGGTTCGTGAGCTGAATTGATGAGTATTCCTTTCTCCATGATATTTATCCCATGGAGCATCATGATGTGATTCCTTCTCCGGAATCACCTCTCCCTCTCTATGGCTTCTACAAATATCATTATGGGTGGAAAATGCAGTAGTTTGGGCAATGTAGAAGGTAAAGTTGTTATTCTAGAGGAGGGAAACAATAGGAGAAATGTAGGATGTGAGCGAGCATTTAGAATACCAACGGGTAGTGAGTGGTGGGTCTGGAGGGGGTGGATGGTGGAGGGGGAGCAAAGAAGTGAGTAAAGCTTTTTATAACCTGAAAAACACGATAGCCCGGCCTGTTTATGATACCCCCAAGAAATCTGCCTAAGGAATTACCTTATCTATGTATCCTAGCTCGCGTACTGCCTCATCCGGCCTCGGAGGCGCATTACATAAAATCGTCACTGTGTTATGTTAGTCTGCCTTCCGCCTTTGGACGAGACAGAGAGGGGAAGGAAGGAAGGGTACACTGACAAGTCGTCATACTCGGTCGGCTCCAAATAATCCGTCGTATCAAACTTATCCGCCTCCTTCCCGGCGGCCGCAAGAGTCGTCTTCCCTTTCGCCGCCTTGGTCTTCTTTCCACCTTTTTCCGTTGCCTTCTCCTCCTTCTGCTTTTCATTCGCGAGGATGGTCAATCCACTGGCAACCTTGCGCACCTGCTCGGACGACATTTCCTTCCCCAACTGCCTCACAAACTCCTGCATGAAGAGCGAGTAATGTGCTTTCTTACTATTCGCGACGAGCAACGGGACAAGCACCTCCCTCAACTGGGTGAACCCATCCTTCCCTTTCGGCGCGAACAACGGCAACGATGACAAATCGATACTCTTCGTGGGATCATCCGGGTCCTCGGTAGTGATGGGTTTCCCCTTAGTCCCGCTGCCGCCAGCTTCGATACCAACTGTCGCGAACAGGGACGTTGCGTGCGCTAAGTCCCCCTCGATACGCATGCGCTCCTCGCGGGCGCGGCGTTCCGCCGGCGTCTCATTCTCCATGTCTGCATATTCACGGGCAGTAGCTTCCCGCTGTGCAGCGTTTTGGGCTTGTCTATCGGCGATGCGTTGGGTTTTGGATTTTTTGTTTGCGGCGGCCTCAGCGGCGGCTTTTTCCGCTGCGGCCTGTTTGGCACTAGCCTTTTTACGTTCTTCTTCCGAGTCTTCGGCCGCGTCCCAGGACTCCAGGACCTGTTGGTGGGGGTAAGTGCTTGGACTTGGACACGGGGGAGGGGTATCGTAGGAGGGTGAGTGAACCTCTTCTTCGCTCTCTTCGTCATCCCACTTCTTCTTTGCGGCTACTCGAGGTGCAATACGGCCCACATCTTCTTCCTCCGAGCCAGACCCTTCTTCCTCGTCTGTGTGAAACGTTAGCTCTGGCTCAACATTGTTGACAAACGAAGGGACGGCCGGTAAATAATTACCCCATTTCTTTGGCGGCGCCATGGTTTTCGTAAATGAGCCAAAGACCTTGAAAATTGGGTCAGGAGGTGGGGAAAAGAATGCTTGGTGGGACGGTGGGCAGCGAGGGTGGTTTGTGGTGGAAATGGTGGGATAGAGGTCGGTGGGGATCAAGCGAAGAGGTGGGGCGTCTGAGGCTCTACTCCAGCTTCAGCTTCCTCTTTATGCACTGCAGCCGTTCAGGTTCACCTCACATCCATAACCAGGCAACAAATTTTAATGGAAAACCGAGCCGCTCGAGAGCTAGAAACTCTATTACGACCCTCCAATGACTTGTTTCATCTTATTGCGCTATATATTTCTATTTCTATTTAACATACTGTACATATTATCATGAAAGAGTGTGCATAATCAGGGCCTTGTACCCCTCTACCGACTCGACAAGGTCTGTGACAGTCACGAATTCTGCGTCACTGTGCGCTGTAAAGATTCTACCGGCTGTCAGCCCCCACCTTCAGAGCACACAATATACAAATGACACTCACGACCCAGGGCCATAAAGGTACCTCTTATGATCACCCTTCAAATTTGGAATATCCGTTCCATAAGCCTGAGATCCGGTTTCAAACCCTACAAAATCATCATAACCATCAGTAACAACCTCACCAACACTAAGCGTGAAAAGCAACAAGGCAGACGTATACATTACCCTCAACGTCATGATCTAGATACTGTGGTCCGTAAAACCTCTCGAACCAAGTCAAAGTAATCGGCAGATTCCTGACAGTCTCATTGACCAAACCCTTAACCAACAATGGATCGGCGGCCAATCGAATCGCCAAACTTGCATTCGCATAGGGAGAGATGATATTAGCAGCCGTACCACCGTCCATGATGCCGTAATTCAATGTGGAATCGCCAAGTAGGTCGGATCCGGGGAGCTGCATTTTCGAGAGGATATACAGTGCTTCGACCAGGTGCTCGTTTGCGTTAATACCCAGCTGTGGATAGCCAGAGTGTGCGGCTTTTCCGAAGGCCTGGATATTGAATCTGAGCACGCCCTTGTGCCCGAGCGAGAGTCTGAGCTCCGTTGGCTCGCCGAAAATGACGGATTCCCAAGTCAAGCCGAGGTCGTTCGCTTTTATCATGCCTGCACCGTCTGTTTCTTCCGCTACTACGAAGAGCATTGCCACGTCGCCTTCTCCTATCAGACCTTCCGCGAGGAGGGCTTCAACAGCCTTGATCTGTGCAGTGACGCATGCCTTCGCATCGTTTGTTCCTCGCCCTGTTATTGTCCCGTTGGAGTGGTATGTATAGTTGATGTATGGAGGGACCACATCGATATGACTGGTCACGAGGGTCCTGGTCTGATTTTTGTTTCCAAAATAGGCGAAGATGTTGTTGCGATTCCTTGCGACCTCTTGTTTTTCCACAGTGAAGGATCTCGACTCCAGGTATGTCGCCAGCCAATCCCCGACCGTGAGCTCATCCGGCGCGACGGACGGGATCTCGCAGAGGTTCTTGTGGAGCCCTATCAGCGATGCTGAGGTATCGGTGGAATCCCCTGCGCCGGGAGTCGGGCTTGGTCCTCCACCACAATCACGACACGCGTCACCTCCCTCCCCCTTCTCCCCATCATTCTCTCCCCACGGTAACACTGAGACGGAAATGGCGCTCGCGCCAGTCGCCGCGACAAGTGAAAAAAGGAAAAATACTGGAGAAGCAATTGAGAACTTCATTCCAAATTGAACGAACGTACTCGAGTACTCGGGTGTGTCTATACAAATCGGAAAGATCAATAGCCCTGTCATGCAAGGTTGACGAGCAGAAAGCAACAAAACTTGGAAATCTCCCCTGATCAGCACTCCAAGAACCTATAGCACGTTGAAATGAAAAGAGCGGCACGAATAACTTAGGGGACCGCAAGTATTAATTCAGTTCAACATGCCTTGTTTAAGGTGTCTATTTACAGGAGGTTACATGATTCGTGGGCTTGGCATCTCGTGTGATGGGACGACCTTTGCAAACAAGGTTGCTCTTGGATCCATTGCACTCACCCAGCTTGTCGGCATTTAGTCCTGCCTGATACCGTAAATTCTGGGTAAACTCGACCCGCCGCCATACTTCTTAAAGTAGCCACAATTCCTCTTGAAGACTAACCCTGTGGCGAATACGCTTTTCTAGGGATAGTAACTACCATACAGGTTATAGTGGCGGGTCGAGTTTACCCAGAATTTACGGTATTGGAGGACTTCCCGTTAGGAATCTGGAAGTGGTCTTGGCATATTTTCACGCTAAAATCTAGAAAGTCAACTTCTAGATTCTAAATTTTCGAAAATCTGAACCACCCCCTCCCCCCCTGGTTCAGATTCACAAGGCTCTGAAATCTAGAAACTTGTATCTCCTGGGCTGGCAAAACATTGAAAATTTCGTGCCACCCCTGTTTGTTTTTTGAGACAGCGGTTAATAAGCAACTTTTTGTTAATGACTGAAGTTTTGCAGGCCTGTAGACTTCAGAACACAGCTAATATTAACCACATGACCACACTTACGCTGATATCACTCAGGAATACTGAGGCTGGGGTTGCTAGTATCCACAGTGCCTTCCAAGCCAAGGTGCCAATTACCAATTTCCATCTCTTGGGCTGTAAAGCCTTTGATTCTTCGTTCAGAATCCTGTGAACCGTCAATTGGTAGTGCCAGCCCCACATTTTGAAAAGAGTTCTGAATAATCCTCTTCCCAGTATCGCTTCCGGTAAACTGTGCCCAGGCCTTGCCCACACACCAGGTGGTAGAAACTCTTCTGTCACTAACTGACTACTTCTCCAGCCCATTTTCTTCTTGTGCAATAATTTCCATTTCTGTAAGATCTCGGAGGATATCTTTAAATGGATGATTAACTGACACGTCAAGTGGCTGCACAAGACCTGTGCAGCCTGCTGGTATCAGTGTAGGAGTGATACTATGTGATCTTAGCTTTGCCAAAACCGCCGGAGTTTTGTGAAATTCTGCCACATCCATTGCAAATAATGAAGGCCTGCCTTGAAAGGCAGGAATAAGAAAGTCCTCTATATAGGCTAGGAAGAGGAGCTCATTGTTATAGGCTGTAGGATTGAAAAGAACTGTGGTGCAAGGATCATACCGTGTTTTTTCCTGACCAAGACGGTGTCCGGTACCATGAAAAATGAGTACTGGAGGAATGCAATCAATTCCATCAGTGAAGATACATAGGATAAGCGTAGCCTGACGTTTGTCCCAACCAGATCGTGTCTCCTTAACCCAAAGAGTCTTAGCACCAGTAGCGTTATAGGTTCTGCCGTAAGATACTCGAACGGTAGTGGAGTTTCCTCAAGATTTGCTATATTGCTAAGGTGAAATTTGCTATAAGGGTTGGGGCTAGAGAGAATTAGGTCTAGGAATGAGTTAGGAATGGGCTGAGAATTTCATCTATTGAAGCGGATCCAAGTGAGAATAAGAAGCTGGTACTCCTCAGGAACCTTTTGTGCTTTGCGACTTGCAAAGCGAAGAGTAATACGATAGTGTTGAAGAAAATTGCGAAACCAGCCATTGGAAAAGTTGAATGAATTTGGAGGTGCAGCAGGATAGACTATTAAGAAGTTCCTCATTGATGTCCTCCGGAACTACCCTATCCTTACTGCTCTTCCTGCCTCCCACTCAACCACGAACTCTGCATTGACAGCCACTTCAAGCTCCGACCAGCGACAGACATCCATCAGCAAAAATACTAGCCTGCGTCCTGGGCGTCCTGTGCGTCAGACGCACCTGGCGCACAGAACGTCAATCGCGAATCAGGACGCACCAGGCGCACACCTAACACTCAGGACACACCGGGCGCACCCCTAACACTCAGGACGCAACCAGACGCAGCACCTAATCCTCAGGACGCAACCAGACACAGCACCAAATCCTCAGGATGCAACCAGACGCAGTACCTACTCTTCCTGAGATAACT
>Ga0307509_10000232_pt1 | contig 89889 bp, 82 predicted proteins | sample 10_EM_MG_FD_202245 | JGI IMG/M metagenome (GOLD analysis project Ga0307509, IMG submission 202245) | Populus trichocarpa ectomycorrhiza microbial communities from riparian zone in the Pacific Northwest, United States - 10_EM | ecosystem: Host-associated > Plants > Roots > Unclassified | place...
TCACTCTATTTGTCCCTCATCTATCTTATATCTCTTGAAGATATTCCACCGAGACTTTCCCTCCTATCCTATTAGTATCTCCAGAGTTCCACTTGGGATTCTCGAGATACTTAGGAGTAGGTTACATGTTTCCCTGAAAATGTTTCCACTCCCCTAATTCGCTCAGTCAAGCACCTCGCCAATCACAGAAAAACACTCGGTGATTTCCTCGGAAATGTGATGTATCACAAAGAGTAAGTTTTCCTGTTTTGTGTGTTTGTGTGCTCTCTTCCGTATCTAGTCTGAGCTACCAGTAGAGAGCTTCCTGTATCGTACATCGAACATCCACATCGTTATCATCACATACCGGAACCACCACCTACGTGCTTTTCTCCGTGCTTCGCGCCGTTACCTGCGCTACCCCAGTTATCATTGGGTTGTGAGCGAGCTGCCATCAGAGTGTCGCTATCATCGCCTTGCCCTTAAGATAGAGGCTCGCTTGGAAGTTTAGCGGGCAAGCTTAACTACAGTACAGCTACCGTATCTCATATTCTGCCGGATGCTGGACCTATGAGATCTGGCTAAGAAAATGTCGGGATCTGGAAAGTATCTTTCCTTAACTGGAATTAGATTAATAACATTTGGAGGGTGCCCTTCCTTAACTGGAAATAAATTACAGGGGAGTTTCAAATTAAGGCATATACTACCGATTTCTTGGGCGCACTGACTGACTAAGGGACGTTGCAAGACCGTTGTAATAGCATTCATCTACTGCTAACGGAGCAGGTGCCTATCCTCAAGATTTACCATACTAACAAGCCTAGTCGTTATTATTTCAACCCTCTCTTACGCGACAAATATTTCCTCATAAAAGCGAGCGCTAGATTAAATTTAAAACTCGTTATTAGAATACCAATATAGCTACGATGGGGTACTGGACGCGGTATCATACCTATTAGAAATGATCCCAGGCGAGGCGAACCCTAAAAGCGGTCTGTGGAATAAAGTGTTTGCACCACTGCTTGTTGGGTGGAGAAAGTGCGGAACAGTTTTAATAAAGGTGGGAACAAGAGAGGTTGAGGTGAAGTGAGAGTCATGTTGAGATTAGTTTCATTGGTTTTGTTCACTATTGGGAAAAAGAAAAAGAACTTGTTGAGAAAAAGAAGAGAAAAGGAAAGAAAAGGAAGGAAGAGAGTGCAAAGAAGACAAGCGATTCCCGTAACCGAGGACAGGCAGGACAACTTTATGACGAAGCTTCGTCGAACAACCCATGATAATAATATCGTTCGCATTTCCTGCCTACCGGTAATAACCTACCATCTGTCCTCCGATAACTACTCGGGCATTTTTTTTCCTCCTAAAAAATGTCTCAGGCTTTGCGAGGGTACCTACTCGTACCTTAACGTGCTCCATTTTGCTTTGCTGTTGGAACACACTGCATGCGATATGTCTTAGGCTTTCAGACACACCTTGATTGCATTAACCAATTAAAGAAAGTGCATTTCTTCGCTAGGAGAAGTCAAAAACTGCTGTTTCCCCCGTTCGCATTTTTTCGAAGGTTCTGCTGATTGCTCGCTGTATTTTTGCACCTCCAGATTACATAACACAGCGAACCAGATTCTTCATGGATCACGTGTAAGTTTTTTTTTTTCCATGCTGACGGGTGGGCGAACCACCATAGTTCGCTTTCTGCCTTAGCGGTAGAGTCCGTCATTGGCGGAGCGAGTGCACCCCCACTCCCCGAGTTCAGTCTCGTCTCATTTGACCAATTCGGATACCCACAACCGCTTCCCCCAGCACTTGGCCATCTGCCACTCTATCTCGACGATGATGGTTTTTTCTCCGTCAACGGCCCACAGGACTTTACTGTTTTTCCTCAGCATAGAGCACTTGTACCTTTTAACCATGACAACCGTTCCGTAATCCACTCCTTGATACCGCCATTCCTGGCTTCTCAGGAGAAGACCAGCATAATTCTCCCAACCGTCACAAGGTCTACTTGAATGACAATGCTATTAGCAGGTTTGTTACTTCTCCACCTTCCGACACTATTTATTCCCTATCCCGCTTTAATATTAATGGTTCGGCAGTGAGCCACGAGGAGGTTCTGAGAGGAGTTACCTCTGCAACCAGCCAGGTTGCACCTGGCGATTCTCGTTTCCGACTAAGCAGGCATTAGACCGCCACCACGAAGTGAAGCACCTCAACAAGCACGTGGATTGTCCGATTCCAGGATGCCAGAGGGTTGGGGATAAGGGGATCAAAAGAAAGGATAATCTTCCCGCTCACATATTGAACAAACATGGGATCAAGTTGCCTCGTCAACCTCACCGGAATTAGGCGAGGGGTGTTGTGATCACCAGATATCACTCGGGTTGGTTTGTTTTGTATTTGGATTGGTCTGAAACTGTGTTTTTGGTCGGAGTGGAATTTTTCTGGCAGGGAAAATTTACTGTGTTTATGAGATATGTGTTTATGAGATATGCGCTTGGATTATTTTTCTCTTTGGATTATTTTTGTCTTTGAGTACTGGTTAGCTTAGGTCTTGAATTGATTCAATCGAATGCGGGTATCCTGCTTGGGCCAAGATAAAATATCTATCGATTTTAGCTAAGACATACACTAACAACAGGCTCTACGCGAAGAGAAGAACTGTGGTATTTCGGATCTATCTGATGGTTTTATTGAGCCCTCTTCAACTCGGGAGAGCCTCTCTCTCTATTTTCTAGTGTTTGGAGGGGATAACGGTGTGGGAGACGCTCTTATCGCGTGTCGTTTACGAGCATTTAATCACATCTACTGGGAATACTGAAGTAATTGGGAATGAAACTCGCACGCCCAGAATTGCCCCTGGGGTTAGGGGAGGAAACACGGTAAAAGGGTCCTCTTTCAGCCATTAGTGTTCGCAGCTGTCCGGGGCTTGGCGGCGCCCCGCTGAGGACTCCCAGGAGTCCTGGAAGGGGCGGTACGACTATCTGTAGTGCGTCTGAGGCGGTCAAAGTGCAGGACAGCCGTCCTTGGGTTTGATGGCTGGCCTACAGGGCGAGCAATGTTGGTCTGCGGGAGGGGGGCGTGGGCAGCGGGGGATGGCACAAGACCGCCGGGAATGCTGAGGGGCGGCGAGGGGTGGCATGAATGATGTTTCATATTCTAGGAATGATTCGTTTGGAGATGTATGATTTTAATTTGTGTAGTGCCGGAGGTCCAAGAACTAGGATTGTTGTCCCTTACAGTCCGCCTGGGCCTCACCTGCCTAGGAATAGTCCGCCCTAGCACCCCCGAAAAGACGCACTATGAGCTGTAGTCCGTCAAGTCCTCCCCCGTCTTCCCCCGAAGACCGACGGACCGGACGGCTTGGAGCATTGTCAGCTCTTAGCTTAGAGAAATAGAAAGAAATGCAAAACAGAACTGGCTGGAGAGGCAGCGCTAATGGGCTGGCAGAGTTCTCGGATGTTCCGCTTTTCCACGGTACTAGTATGGCAATCACTTCCCGGTCAAATAAGCGGAATGAATGACCCGGGAGGAACCTCCAAGTCCAATTTGTGGATCTGATTCCTACTCGGCAATGCATCTTCGGGTTTTATCTGTTGACTCAGTTAATGACAAGTTTGGGTGGATTGCACAATCCGGGGGAACATTGCTGGGCTGGTAAATATATTCTCAACGCCATAGGATAGTGAAACACCTATTGACACGGGTTACCCAAGTCAAGTAGATTTACCAGCGATTATTACACTTGAAGAAAGTGTTGTTCCATGCAGTGTTCCCAACTGTCCGGGGCCCCACAGGGACGCCGGGGGTAACTCCAAGAAAACTGGACGGGACGGGACCGCGCAGAGCAAACAACATACCAAACTGCCGCTCTTGCCTATGACCGTCGGGCTCGACACGCCACCCCCATCAGTATAGTCAGATGCACTAGACAGCCACCGCTCAGGCCGACGGCAGGGGAGATGGCATGACCGGGGGGGGGGGGTTGTCGGGGGGACAGTAGGGTGTATCAGAAGACTATGGGATGTAGGAAAGTACGAGAAAATATGTTTTACACAAGCAGATCTCTGGCCCTCACTCTAATGCTAGCAATGTTTTTCGATCCCTGCAGAAAAAAAATACAATGTTCCACCCACAGCGAACCAGATAATGCTTCAACTTCTCGGGGGGCTGGATTTTAGGGGTTTCTCAGACAGCAAAGGGCAACTATGCGGATGGCCTGTATCGCTTCAAAATCACCCTCTTGGGAAAATTACAGGGTAGGCCGACTGCTAAACTGTGTTGAGACCCTGTTTATTGCCATGTTTAGCACTATAGTCAATCAGCAGGTGGGACGTGGTACTTTGGCTAGGAGAAAAAAACGTTGCCGGTATTATATTCTATAAGGAAGGTTCGGGATTGACGGTTATTGAAAAGGGTTTCTGCTGGGGGAGTGCTGGGGGGTTGCCACATACCGCAGGGATTAGGGGTGACGGTGGGGGATAGGGAATAAGCGAGGTGGATCGCAGGGGACTGCTGGGGATAGCTGATGACGGTGGGGAACTCCCAATGAAATACGAGTGATGTGTCATGATGAATTGTAACAGAGGAAGTAAATAATATTCCTAAGAAAGAGAAGGTTAAATAGATCACCAAGTCCTCTGAGTATTAAGACAAGACTGAGCCAATCCATTCCTCTCCGACATTCAATTTCTCTTTCAAACACCTCTATATCGTTGTTTCTCGGGGGTGAACGCTTGCTCGCTTATTAGTTTCCCCATGATTTGCAGGATCATAAATAGTGAGGGGCACAAAATCTTGAACTCGAAGTGTCTAAGTATACCGGTTGAAAAGACGAAACTGAAAATACCCTTAGGACTTCCCGTCCTATAGTACTAGAGCAAAAGTATTCGTCCGATGCCCTTTTTACACCAAAAGTGCCCATCTTCACTATCCTCTCTCATTGCGCAATATCTATGAGAATCAGCGAAAATTTGTCCTTGCATTAGCAAATATGTATATAACATGAAGCAAGTCACAGAATCGTTAAATATTACCAAGTGATGGAGAAAAGGTCGTTTAAGTATCTACTACCGGTTGCCATGTACCTTTTTGTATGGAGCCCCATACAAAAACCTAAGTCACTTTCCCACTGGTTGACACAATCATGAACAATGAAGGCAGCTTTGATTCCTTACACTTTTACTTGTAGATGTTTGAATATATAGTGATTCCCTAGCTGATGGAAAAATTTCAAATGTTTTTATATCGGCAGTGTTGAGAATTGATTATTTAAAAATGTCCATTTTTGGCGCAAAAAGGGTATCGGACGAGAACTTTTGCACCCGTACTTTACCTACATCTGCCCTAGGCCGTCCACGAAGTGGAAAAAGGACGGACTACCACTGGAGGCCCGTCAGGTCCTACCTCCAAGACAAACGAACTGGGCGGTTGGGAATACTGTAAGAGAAAGCCAGAAGGGATGAACGTCGGCGGGGAATTGCCGGGGATTGTATGAGTGATCTTCCATGATTGAGGCTCTTCCCGTCACTTCTCCAAAGTCCGGTCAAATAAGTGGAATGAATGACCCCGGAAGGAATCTCGAAGTCTAACTTGTGGATATGCCTTCTACTCGGCAATGAATCCTCGGGTTCCGTCTGTTGCCTCAATTAACGGCAAGTTTAGGCGCATTCCGCAATCCGGGGGAGTATTCCTGGGCTATAACTATATCCCTAATGCTATAGGATCGCGAAATACCTACTGATACAGGGTGCCCAAGCCGAATAGTTCTACGAGTGACGTACCGGTATGAACTTGAGCAAAGCGGTGTGCGATCGTGTGATGCAAGTTTAGTCGGATAATATAGAACAGAGTGGGGGGGTGAGGGCTGGACGATACTTGTTGGAGTTTGTCGAGTATGAAGCTCGCACGCCTATCGTCAATTCAGGTCTTCTGTTGCCAGGCGTGCGGCGTCCGCTGGTCCGGTGAGTGGCGAAATGTGGCTATTAGTCCGTTCTGCATCACTTTCGGGAATGGCGGAGAGGAGGGTTGGGGTCACTGCCAGCCCAAGAGCTGGGCTCTAGGCCTAGCCACAGGATGAGAGGAGCCGCTCGTCACTCAGTTTCCTTGAAGTGGGGATAGATAGCGCTGAGGTGGGCTATATTGGGCTAGGATTTGCTTAGAACTTTGGGACTATGTGATAGACGCCTTTCACAAGTTAGTTCGCCTCACTCGAGCCAAACTGGCGGGAGAAACAGGCGTGTGAATGAAACACACATAACGTGTCTTGACATTTCCGTGGATCACTGCACCGATCTCTCTACCTCCCCGCCTGCCATACCCCCCCCCCCGCTCTCTTTACAACAAAGAAAAGAGGTGTCGGCAGAGTCTGCTCTGTAAACCGGTAAAGTGCCAGGACAATCCGTCATGCTCCGCTATGTCCGTAATACTCCGGCAACTCCGGAATTTATCAAAACCGCCATCATATTTCAGAGCTGCTGTCACGAGAAGAAGCATATTATTTTAGGTTTCTTGTTTTTCCATTGTTTGCTATGAAACTAGCACGAAGTGAGTAATTGTCCAACTGGCTGCAGTTAACAAACGGCAGAATCTGGTTTGCGCGCAGGCAGAAAACATCACTTGAAGCCTTCCCACAAACCCTAAGCGACGCACCCAGCTTCCAGTGAAATCCGATCATGTTGCTTATATTTCCCTTTGGACTTGGGCGGGTCGGATTCCATGGCACTTACACACACGGCTCAAGTCTTCTTTCGGCTGATGGAGCTTCCATAAAACACGGCCCTGGGCACAATCCGGCGCCTGCCAATGTACGGCACGTACTCGAGTGGGGTGTGGGGCTTGCTTCCTATCGCAAAACCGATCACTCGGATCACCGGAAACGGCCGAGTCGCACAAGGCTTTGCCATTTACGAATATGTTCTGCGCTTGGAAATGCCTCAAGCCTCCGAGCATCTCTCGGCAACCTGAATGGCTGGGCAGTGCTCGTCAGTTGGAGGCCCCCACGCCTGATAAGTTTCAGGCTTTGGAGCAATTGTTCCAACTTGGGAAGGTACCGTAAATTTACATTTGCCAGCACTGACAGCTCGGCCTGGAAGCTTTATTAATTTCATATCCCCCTTCTAGTTAGCAGTGAGTTTTTTCTTCCTGCATCTACTCGTAGTATTTCTCCGGGCTACCCCGCACCACTTCAAGCCTCAATTTTACTTTTAGCATAGCTCGCGTTAATAGGATTCTGAGAATTAAGTGACTTTCAAGGATTGTAGGGTGGGGGCCACAATGCCAAACAACTCAAGGGCTTGGCGGGTTACTCGCGCCGAGAATAAGTCCCGAGACAGCGGGCGACACCACAAAACCCCCCTAAATTCAACCATGACGGTAACTATTACAATGGAAACCACAACTGCAATGTCTATAATACCAAATGCCTCTATGTTAGAGTCCCTCCCTCTCTTTAGGAGCCAAATATTTGGTAGGATCTTTCATTTTGACTGTTGTATTGGGTTAAGCGATTGTGGTATTGCGATGGTTGGGGGTTGTGGGGGATTGGAGTGGCATCCTTTGTCTCGGGACTTATTCTCGCCGCGAGTATTCTCTGCTCCCCGTTTAAGATAATCTTTTATCTGCTTTCCATCTTTCGCCCCATTACAGTAGAGTGACAGCGCCTCGCGTAGGAACGAAAAAAGTTGGAAGTTGGAACTCTTGGCAGATGTTGGAAGGGAAGAAAACTTCCCTATCTCTTGGACTGCTGAAACGGTGGAAAATTTTATGCCACCCCTCAGAGTGTCTGAGACACAGGTTACCGCAAAAACTGCGGTAACTCACTAAACCCGGACCAGGATATGTAAATCCGAGCCAATGAGAGAGTAGGATTCATCTTCAATGGGTGTTTCTCATTGGCCAGTTGATACTGGTAAGCACCCACCAATGGCAACGTATTTTTCAAGCCACAATCTCAAGCTATACGATATCTTACTGGACGGGAATTAAGATATCCTGGTCCGGACTTAGTGAGTTACCGCAGTTTTTGCGGTAACCTGTGTCTCAGACACTCTGAGGGGTGGCATAAAATTTTCCACCGTTTCAGCAGTCCAAGAGATAGCAAGGAGTTTGTGTCATATTCCTTGCTTTTCTCGGTTGCCTCGGGCGCCGCTGCCAAGGCTTAGAACTTCAGACTTCTAACTTTGATTCATGCACGGGAATCGGTATAGTAATCAGTAACCTTTTGTTCAAGAGAGCTACTTGTACCATCATTTGGGTGCGTGAGCTAAATTTATTATTGGAACGTTATTAGTCTAACAGGGGGCAGCAAGGCCGGGCTTAGTGAGCCTATTCCTAAGGTACAAATAACTTGTTTATACCTTAGTAAATAGCTAAAGAGGGAGATAATGAGGACCTCCAAGAGCCATTCGCACCGGATCTCCCTTTGGAAGACTGCCAAGAATTTAGCAGACGGGCTAAGCTCCGACCTGTATTATGAGGCTCTCTTGTCGTCGGCTGGGGACGGGTGCATCTTTTCTAAGAAAGCCCCGTGATCTGAATATTTGGTCAGCGGGAGTCTTTTCCACACACTTTTTTTTTCACTTTTTTTTTCAGAAGGTTCTTGAATATGTTGTTTTTCCTGTTATCGTGAAAGCAAGAAGAGGAACGGGGACACACCAGTCGGCCCAGCTGGGTGGGTGCGTTGCGATTTCGGGAAAGGTCGGGATGATCTTATGATGCTTCGTATATATTACTGTCTCTATAGCTAGTGAAGCGTGTGAGAACGGAGTTACCAGCTATCTTCACCCTCTTCTATTTGGTACTGTATCCGATTCCGTTAACACTACTCTCTACTTTCATGCGAATTGGATACTGTTGTTTATAGGAAAAACATACAAAAAGCAAGCCCCATTGCATCATAATCTATCTACGCTAGTTGAGCTCAGATAGCTTAAAAATGAGAAACAACCCCAGAAAGCAGGAGATGCCTGTCCACCACCTCCATGTAGCGGATCTGAGACCGAGCGATGAACGGCAGATCTTATCGCGTGGCGGGGCCTCAAACCCAGTGTGTGTGGGGAACTGCACTCCTGGTAAGAGGGTATTGTGGGGTGGATAGAGAGAACCGGGGGAAATTTTTGACTTGAATTCCTATTAAATGGACCAAACACGGAATCAATTGTGCGCAGGTGCAGCTGCGACATTAGATTTTGGGCTGGTATAAGGAGAAACTCGGGGACACTGAATGCATTCTATGTGAGTAGGGGTTAGAGATTTTCTATTTTCTATCAGGTCGGAAAACACTCAAAATCCGTAAAAGTGGGGTGTATTCCTCCGTATCTTGCACGAATCTTGAAAAATTGTCCGGGGTAAGGAAGGGTCCGGTAGCGTGAGGTTCAAGGCGACAGACTGCTGCCGTAGCCGAGCATAGCAGTGTTTCGTACGCAGTTAACAAAGGCTAGAGAGAAGCCTGCACGTGATTCATGATGAATCTTGTACCTATCATAGTAACATAATCAAGTCGAAGAGTGAGGAATACAGCGAGCAGAAAGCAGAACCTTCATAAAGGTGAGGGGGGAGATGGAATTGTACTTTTTTTAATCTGCTAAAGTTAATGCAATCAATGTCTGCCCTGGGACCTGAGACATATCGCGTGACCAGGCCGCCGACGGCGAACCCTGGTGGGGCACGTTACCGGTATGTGCCATCCTGTAGCCTGAAACATCGCTGGGTCGGGGAAAGTTTTGTGTAACGTTGTTGGAGGAGAAGACCGTTACCGGTACCCGGATAATAGGCGACTGGATTGACTTGTCAAGTCTGCCATCCGGGATCGGACCCTGATGCCCCCACCAGAGAATTATCCCATCCCGAGAGGGAATAGTGTTATCCAGATGGGGTATAGCTTGGGGAAGTTGAGATTACCGGATCTCATTAACTGGTGTTCGTCCCCTCGTTAATCTACTCGGCTCGCCCGATTCTGTTGTGGGCCGCGATTTCTGTTGAGATTTTAGATGGTGTGCCGGTGTTTAGCGAGTAGATACGGTGTGGGAAAGATAGCCTCCCAGGCCACCCGGACACCCCTTCACTTAGACAGATGTTTGATTGGACGAACCGTGGCTACGTGCTGACCACCGCTCATACAAAACCAATCAACCAAGAACGACTTCTTGAAAGTTTCTTATTTGGATTTAGCTGTCGGGATGAGGTGGGTGGCCGGGTGGCCGAGGTGGCCTTCTCCTGGGAAATACTCCATGCAGCACAAGGGTATCTACCATCCCACTGTAGTAATACCGTATCCCGATAGGCGAGCATTAAATCTCACCCAGTGGAATTCCCTGGGAAGAAGAGCAAGTTTGGGCATAGGAGACTGTCGTTTCGATAACAAGCAGCCTGGTTAGCAGGGCGGATGAGGATAGGCACTACCTGGGACCTTTCGACCACGAATAAAGTTATTACTATGATATCTCCTAGTCGGACGAGAAAGTGGCTTCATGCATTAGATTCTATTCTGATTACTAATATGCCGGTAATTTCAAAAGAAATTATGTGCCTTTCCCAAGAAGCCTTCCTTCGGTCGATGCGTTGCAGGAGTCTTGGCCTTAGCCTTCTTTTGATAATACCATAATACGCATCTTTTACCATCGCCTCCACTGCATCCATGCAATCTACTGTATTTGGCTCTTCAACGCTCGCGCCTGTTCCGCCTTCTTGTATCCGGCATGAACACTGCCAGTCACGAGTCCGGTGGGTGCGCCAAGGAAGTTATTGTTTGACCGGAGCATGCGGAGTTGAGTCTGGCGACTTCCAGCAGGCGGGGCTAGAAGTCTTCTAGGAAGCCTAGACAGGCACACCCGGGCTGGAATGAAATCGTATATTGTCGCTCATATTTCTCTTTGGGCTGGGGCTGGCGATCTTTGATAGCACCGGCACGCTATTTTGTCTATCAATTGAGCCTCTATGAAAAGACAATTCGAGACGCGACCTAATGCATGAGTTCTCGGTTGGGCCTGCCAATATCATGGCGAAGGCCTTACAAAGTCTGGGGTCTGCTTCCTATTTATCTCAGCCTTCTCTCGAATCTTTTAGTCTGGCCAAGTCGCACAAGGCTTTGCAAGACCGCATGCGGGGTGCTTGGGAATGTCTCAGGCTTTTATTCCCTGCTTGCTACCAACATCAGTTGTCGGATAGTTTGTCAATGAGAGACCCCGCATCCGAGAAGTCTCAGGTGAAGAGAGATTAGCTGAATCCTTCGAATTGAGACCAGTGGGGTTGCTGGTATCGGCACAACAGGGAGGGAATCTGGTCAGCCATATTCTTCCTCTTCTGGTTTATCGTAATTTCCCCTTGCTACTTGTGGTATTTTTTCTGATTAGGTGACCACCCCACTAACCCAGTACGAAATGTGCCGGCACCACCTAGGTTTTTTTTGTCCCACTGCCCTGAATATCTTGATTTTTCTGAAGACAATTGCTACTGCATATCACTCAAACCCTGAGGCTCCGGCTGACCTTTTGCGCATATGCAATAGCGGTTGTGTTGGCAAAAGCCACGATCTTGTAATACGAGTAGTTAGCCTATTTTATCCTTGCAGGCGAGTGCTCCACGATACATAGCATACTTGAATATGGTTCGCTGCTTGGAGGCTCTGCATGCGATATGCTTCTGGCTTCTCAAGTGACATCAGTTGCCTTAAGCAATTGGGAAAGTTGCAATTCCTTTTAAGGAGCAGTCAAAAACCCCCAACACCCCCCCTCGCCATGACAAAGGTTCTGTTTATTGCTCGTTCAATTTTTGCACGACAGGGATAGTCTACGCAACTGCAACACGCGCAAGACCCATCATGAATTACACGTAAGTTTTTATTTTCTCTTTAGTTTCACTGACAGTCTCCACGGTTTGGAAACCCCCCTCCACAAGCGCTACGGCGCAGGCAAAGCCCGTGACTGGCTGAGGAAGCCCTTGCGCCAGGCAAGAAGTACCCGAGCATTGAAAATTTCGGAAAAACAGGACATCTCGGGGGTATTTCAGGAATATTTTGCATTTCCTCAACGCGGCGCTTACAAGTGCTTCTTGCCTAGGACGAGTATGCCCCTTATATCACACGAGCGTAGGCTACTGTCTGATCTGACGAGTTTGGAAAGCAAGAACCGCTGCCAGCAGGACTTGGCGGTTTACTACACCGCGGAGTACCGGCAGCTTATGTGTCATACATCAGGGCATCACCTCTGGACGAGTCAATGCAGTAACCACTTTCGGAATCGTGGGCTGGCGCTTTTGAGAATTTACCGGTACATGCACAACCCTGAGGTGAATGACTGTGGTTGGCACGGGCGCGGGAAGGACCAGCGAAGAACTATGCTTGAGGCCTCAGCACAAATGAAATGAACTGCTCGTCTTGGGGTTTCAGATCCACTGTGCAGAGAAGAGGCATCTATTTCTTTGTGTTGTTTCCTCTGTTCTCTCTCCTTGCCCGTAGCTAACTTGAACTAGGTTATGATGCAAGGGACTTGGATCCGGGCATGTTTTTTTCGTTAATAAACAACAAAACCTAATTCGCTCACAAGTAGAAAACAACGCTGAAGGCCCCACCGAAGCCCGAGCAGGCACACCAAGCGTCGAGTGAAATCGTCTATTGTTACTCATATTTCACATTGCACTCGATGAAATCAGAAACCAGCCCTAAATAGAATCGTATTCGTTCGTCCTGTCGCACTTGCCTTTTCACCCTCCAAAAACCATCTATAACAGACTATATATACAAACTTCCAAGCCCAGCGCAGCCATGAGGATTTTATCCGGTCCCACACCAGCCCTCGTGTCTTAAGCGCTCACTGTTATTCCTTGCCGAGCCATACATTCCACCATGCCGGCCACCATTCCTGCAATCAGTGATCCGAAACGCCCTAGCAGCCCTGTAGGCACTCACCGGACTCAATTCCCGGGCATGAGTCTCAAGCTGTAGGGAAGGAGCCCCCGCGCTTTGGGAAATACTACCCTCTAAGAGGGTGACGGTAGGTCCCTGCAGCCCTCTACGGATCGGTAACTCCCGGACGGCACCTGCAGTCCCCGCCAATCCCCCGTTGTGGTCGCTAATTACCTGTAGGGCCCGCCAATTACCTGCAGTGTTTGCCAATTACCTGCAGCCCCCCCCGCCTGTCTTCTTGAGTGGCAACCAATTCTCCCACCTGAGACACCTACGACCCCCGCTCGCCCGCCCCGTCCGGATTCGAGGAGGCTTGGATTCACTACCTGCAATCCCGATCATTTCACATCTAAGAAACCAGTGCGCCACATTCCGGGTAACGCTGGAGCTAGGACGGTTAGATTTGCTCCTGCATACTATTCTGTCTACGGATAGAGCCTCCACGAAAACACAACTATGGACTAAGCCTAATGCATGCGCCCCCAACTCCACCTGCCAGTAGCTAGTAAATATTCCCGTGAAGTGGGGGATGAGCTAGGCCACCTAAAGGTTGAACATGGTTTGTCAGTGAAAAACCCCACATCTGGTAAGTCTCTACCAAATTAGCTGCATTTGTCCTATTCGGGCATGCTGGCTGCTTGGTACCAGTGTCTCAATGCGGGAAATTGGTTAGTCTAATGCTCCTCCATCCCGTTGACAGTAAGTTTCGCTTGCTAATTGCAGCATTTTCCTAGGTCATCGAGCGACATCAGAAGCACATTAGCCGTGTGCCATGGGTAATGTTTTGTCCCACTAACAGGCCTACCTTGCTTTCGAGTAGGGTACCTGACTAGCTCAGTCATGGTTCGTCGCTGGGGGACTCCGTATACGATATATGGCTTAGGCTTGTCGGTAGACATTCGTTGTATTAACCAATTGCAGGAGGTTCTAGTTCGTCATAAGGGAAACTCCGGGGGGCTCTATCAACTCTTGGCCATGACACTGCTTCTGCTTACTGCTCACTGTACTATTTCTTGTATTTTGGCATTCTTGCAATAGATTACATAACTGCAATATGCGCATGATTGATCGTGAATCAGGCGTAGGTTTTTTTTTGCTGAAACACCGTGCAGGCCAGCAGTTGTTGCCACATCGATAGGGCACGCAACTTGCCGAACGAGTACCACCATCCTTGCACCACCCGATTTCATACTAGTCTCATTCGACAAGCTCGGAAATCGACAACCGCTACCACTAGGACTTAGCCACCTACCGCTCTATCCCAATGACGACGGCTCCTTCTCCGTCAATGATCCGTCTCTTCGCCCATCAGTGGCTCATATCGACTATGATAACCGCTCTACTATTCGCCCCTCGATTGCCGACCCTCCCGGCCCCCTGGGCAAAAATCTCCGCGTCCCTCCTAATCGCCGCCAGCACAACTCGAATAATGATCCTATTAGCAGGTTTTTTTTATACTTCTCCCTCAACCTCACACCCCTCCCACTCCACTTCTCCTGCGTCCCCCCCCCTAACAATTTTATAGTGAACCACGAATACTTTACCGGAGGAATTACCCCTGCAGCCACCCAAGTTGCATCTGGCGATTTCAGACTAAACAGGCGTTGGACCGCCACCGCGAAGCGAAGCATGACAACATACGCGTAGACTGCCCAATCGCTGGGTGTCCAAAGACCGGGCCCAAGGGGATCAAAAGGAAGGACAATTTACCTACACATATATTGAAAAAACATGGGATCAAGTGGACTCGTCAATCAAAGGGTAATTAGACGAGCTTGACTTGATCATGGAGTATCACCCGTGTGGATTGTCTTTTTGTTTGGGGTGGGATTGGAGTTGCTTTGGTGGTGGAAATGCGGGGCGTTTCTTGGGGGGGTGGGGTGGGGGAGGGGGGCAATTGTTTTTTTTTTTTTGTCTCGGTCTCTTTGTCTTTTTTTCCTATTGGTTACCTGTGAGCCTCTGGCATTTAATTTTTGCGGCCTTTAAGCTACACTACTGCGTATGGGTTATTAGGTGTGCGCTTGAGATTTTCTTGAAACAAGAATAGAAGGTCTTCAAGGGGAGGAAAAGAGTTTGTGGTTTTTCTAAGTTTTAAGGAAAAATGATTGACCTGCGGCTTTTAATTTTGGTATGCCACTTTACCTTACCGAGTGGCCACGATAGCGGGAATGGCTATGGGGCCTGGGAAAGACAAGCATCCTAGATTGCTTCACGGTACTTGAGTTAACCTAGGCGGGGATTGGATTGCGTTGGTCAGGGCTGGGAAGCTTAGAGTCATTTCTGGGCTATGATACACTTGGGTCGAATAATATGGAGGGTGGCGGGGGAGTGTGAGGACCCTACGAGAATTATCAGAGTTCATTGGATGGTATTGGACCCCGAGCACACGATCCATCTGGACCTTCGGTTGGTAGGCGGAGGAAATCCACTCACTCCACGGATGATTGACTATTGACTACGGCCTATGGTTCGTCCCCCCTGACCCCAAGATGGACGGATAGACTGTTGGGGACACTTTGTCAATATTCTTCGAGGCTTCTGTTACTGGACATGGAGAATATAGGGGTGGCAGAGACGGTGGATGTCAAGGGATTTTGCGCCAAGACTGGTATTATGACATTGTCTAACATAAAGTACTGTTGATATTAATATGGGAAAATATATCCCCTAGGCGATGACCGTAAAGAGTGGGAGGACTCGCTAGGGGTTTGGTCGCTGTGTCGAAAAGGTGGGGGGTATGTTTAACATTATCGCGAAACAAAATAACGGTAAAGGCGGGTATATAGATAAACATAATCAAAGGCGCTCGATCTTAAACGAATCCCACATTAGTCTTTATATCTCATTAGATCTTCAGACTCCTCGCCACACTCCCGTGATCACCGAGGGAAGAGATATCAATAGTCTTCTCGGAAAATTAGCCAGGCTCGGTTTGGCACGCCATAAATCCCATGCTATTTCCAGCTATTCTGAGCATTTCCGGTTGTAAATGAATTAACAGCACCGCGTTTGGCATGCACACAGATAACATGGTATTTTTATGTGATATAAAACCTCGGAACCTTCAGTGTTTTTTTACAACCATATTTCTTGTAAACTTGTCACTATCAGTGTTCCGAACCTTCCGGGGGCCCCGCAGGGACTGCTAGGATAATGCCAAGAAGACGGGATGGGACGGGACCACGAGATGCGGACTGTGTTTAGGGCAAATTACCTGGGGGACTACGGGGCTTGGTCTGGACCGCCGGGCCTGCCACGCTATTCTTTTATTAGCATAGTGAGACACAAGGGAGAAGGGCATGACAGCCGTGATCGTGAGGGCTACCATAGGGGGCATCAAAAGACGATGGGTTGTAGGAAAGGACTGTAGGGTGCGGACAAAGACTACGGGGGGTGGTCACAGAGGGCAGATATTAGGGATGATGGCGGTGGTAGGGAAGTCAAAGGTGAGGGGGACTGCAGGGGACGGCCGGGGACGGCCGGGGATGGCAGATGAAGGCCGGGGACCAGAGAAAAGCTATGAATGATATATTATGATGCAGGTAGCCCACACAGTAAAGGATATTGTTGTGAGAAAAGAGAAGGTTAAATAGATCGTCAAGTGCTCTAAGTATGAAGATAAAACTGAACCAATTTATTCCCTTGTAAGTCTTATTTTCCCTTTCTATACTTAGATATATCGTTCTCTTTGAATATCCTGGTGATGTCACAACGAAACTATGGCATCGATTCTACAGAGGCAGACTCTAGCAGAATGGATCTATTTTTGGGGGGGATTTACCGAGATGAAATTGGGAACTAGAAGGGTCTGAGTCTATCGGCGAAAAACATTTAGCAGAAAAATTCCGCAGGGCCCTGTCGGCCCGGTAGCCCGTCCTGACCCACCTCCATCTGTCTTTGTACGTCTGTGGAGCGCAAAACCGACGGACTATACCGAGAGGTCGGTCCATTCGTACCTCTAGGATGGGCAGACTGGACGGTTTGGAACACTTGTCACTATCAGGGTACATTTATTGGTTTTCTATGTCACTGGGAAAATAATACCTCTAACGCACTAGGCATTAGGGAAAATTGGGTTCTCAGGCCATTTAAATCTCAAAATCACTGTCATATTTGTTTTTGTAAATCTAATCCTGCATTTTCCACCCCGTTTCTACTTCCTGTGCCATAAAGAAAAACACCCTAATGATTCAATTGAAAACAAAAAAAAACATTTGACATGCTAAACATATTTATCCTAAAGGATACTTTTGCAGACTGAATTTCTTTCGTCAATGGCTAAACAGAACTTAAAGCTCTGAAACTATCCATCATGGAACTCGCACAATTTCTAAAAGTAGCCAAAAGCTTTAACTGTTGACGCAGCGGGTTCTGGGAAGAGCTGGGCGAATAGCTACCAGACTCGAGAATGATGTGTTCATGATTAAGCATTGTGTTATAACAGTATCTCCTCAATCACTAATATAAGTGGTTTTTCTGGGGTTACCTAAACTCCGAAAAGAGCTGGGATAATCGGGCGGTTTGCTAGGATGCCAGTGTTTGGGTTGCTTTCCCTAGGGAGAAGTGCCAGATTTGTTATTTTGCTGGATATGATACAAGTACCTCAGGGGCAAAGCAGAGGATTCGCTTGAGTATTGGGTATTGTATATAAATTGAAGGCTGCTATTTTCCTTCGTCTCTATTTCCTCTTGAGATAACTGTAAAGGCAGGAGTGTACATAGGGCGTGCTGGGGGGCATTGTAGTGCTTTCGTGGTTTGTGACAGGTATCCCAAGTTGTTTTTTTATTTTCCACTGTGAACGTGAATTCCCTAGAAAGAACCACCAAAGATTTTCGGCTGCCCTAGCAGGAAACCCACACCTAAAGTGAAATCATATATTGTTACTCACTCCCAGTGGGACTTGGGCTGTCGGAAATATCCCTCAGTGATGGCGGATGTGAAAGTGTTGGGCTTGGCCGCTCACGACATAAGGATATAGGAAATGACCACGGTCGTATTGATGCACATTCATGTTGCGCCCTAATATAAGTATCCCTGTGTTAAGTGCATCTATAGACAAACAAGCAAGACAGCGACTATTCTTCTCTATATTTCATTGATTAAGCCCGTTACTTTGTACTTCAATCGCGGCCTCTATCGTACGACCTCCAACACGGGGTAGCAAGATAGCCTTTGAACACCACTAGTGTTCTGTTTGGAAATTGAGTCTTAAGGAAAAAAGCAGCTCTGTATGCAACTCAACCCCTGAATTCCCGACTACTAGTACACTGGCCGATGGTATAGTGAATTTTCATGACATGTGAGACCGGCTGCTAGGCACCCATAAAATGTCAATCGGATCGACGGGAACAATAGGGGGTCATTTACTAACTACAGTAGATAGAGGCTAAGAAAAATAAAGATTGCTGGTTTTTGAGCAATTATATTTCTACAGGAATCCGGAAACACAGTTTTGGAACTTTCTTGAAAAGGTTTACATGGAAGCAGCATAATATATATTTATTACAGTTTTTTATCTGGGGTTTGGTGGGGGCTGTAGGCCTATGAATTGGGTGAAATGTGCTGCAATGTATCTTTTCTATACAAGAACCGTGGTCTTGGCAGGTGCCATGAGAGAAAGGACACTCCACCCCTCAGGGCTAGTAGGGTATGAGAATTATAGGAAAGAATCTCACACTTTTTTGTGTGGGCTCTAATGGAGCAAATTTAAAGCATTTTTTCATGCTGTTTGCATCTATGGTGGTTGGGTTATGATAGCTCGACAACCAGCAATGTTGATGATTGGACGTCTGTCTGCTAAAAGACTCCGGCTGAGAGTGCTGGGTGGCACAAGGATTTGATAGTTTGCATGGGTAGCTCTCGGAGTTGTCTCATGATTCCCTGCTTTCATACGCAACATTGATTGTTGGATGTGGTTAGCCAATGAGGTATCCCCACATCCGAAAAATCCGATACAAGGGACAGCCATATAGCGAATTCACACACTGCTTCATTGTCTCACTAATTTTTATTGATTTTAGCTAGTATGCCACCTGTGTGTGTGTAAAGACTTTAAACCGGTCTCTTTTACTTTCGAACAAAATTGGCTCACAATTTCGATGTGTGGAGTAAAGTTGGCTCGCTGCTTACAGAAACTTTCTAGATTAGGCAGTTACCTCACAAATTTTTTGGAAATCGGCTATGGTGTGAAGATCGAATTATGCAGCCGAAGATGCCATAGACGGTAATTATTGGTGGGGGAAAAAATCCGGTCCAACTTGAGGGTGGCAAGAACCTAAGTTGTTTGCTTTAAGGAAACAAGGTATTATAATACAGTCCGTTTTGGGAGTGGCCACAACTCATTCCGTGGTTGTGCCCCAGGGAACGCCAAGACCTCTGGGCTTTAATGGTGGAAAAGTAGTCCACGACGACAAATAGGTCTACTCAAAGAGCCTGGTGGCTGCAACGGTTCCGCTCCGTTGGGCGACTGTGAAAATCACCTCTCAGTTTTGAAACGGAAGGAAAAGGGTCGTTTGTATGGTTGCAGCCAAACTCTAAAGTTTTATTGCTAAAATTACATCTTCCTCAGGCCAGCACAACGCTTTAGACTTACTAATGAGGATATTGCCAAAGCACTTGTACTCTGCACTCGGGGGATATGGGGCGCCTTGCGAACCTCCTAAAATACAGCAGTCACTTTAACAATATAATAAATCCCATGTTGCTCCTCTCTCGTAAACTTCTTCTTTACCTTCTTTTTTTCCACAGCCACAGCTACCGAACTCATAACGCCTACTGCGATTGCCAAAATCACAACTATTATAATGGCCCCGCAACTAGTTCTCCCTCCCGACACTGGGGCAGTTCTCAACCGCATTCTCTCTGCCATCTCTTCCATCTTCAAGATCTTCAAGTACAAACCTTCCCGTCCCCCTAATTTTGCCACTTCCCCAGAAGGGATTAACAGCGTTGAGCTGCCAGACTGGGTGGCCCCGCCGGTTTCCGATACTCCTCCTCTCCCAACCGCAGCCTCAGAGATATTGGCTGGATTTGAATTGAAGTCGGCAGGACCTGAGAAATATCCCAGGTTGGAGATTCCAGGCCCGCAGAGCACCGACGAGTATGGCGAATCAACGCCAAACCCGTTAAGTCACAATCGCAAACGCTCCCATATCAGGCCCCGTCTCCCTCCTTCGATAGCAAGGATCTCCGCAGTGCTAGCCGACACACAAGTCCAAGATCAGGAAGGTCTCATGAGAGCGCAACACCTGGTTGGAGAATACCGGGTGTCATATACCCAGGGACTCTCGCTGGTGATTTTCATCTTCCTCGCCATGTCGTTAGTGGGCGTTGCTACAATGTGGGCCGTTGCTTATATCAAGAGGAAGCTCCGCAACCGCGTCTCCCTATTCTTGGCATAAATTGGAGAAGATAAGCGCATGTGTGCCTTCCTGCAATCCTGTTCTTAGGGATCATTCTTATATTTGTCGTCTTCAATCTTCAGCAACTTGCGGTTTGAGGCCCGGGTTTCAACATGTTTATCATGACAAGAGCGGGTGGTCTCTGAATATTTTGTCCCCACATTGACGGGGTAGTGCATGGAGATAGGTGTGTGAAAAGAAGGAGGTATTCCTAGGATGTTTTTCCCCCCCTCTCCAACGGGATTCAGTGTATAAATACAAGGATCTGAAAGAAGTGGGCATAATACAAGACCCAATACATCATTGCTCCTGTGATCGCGTTATTTTCCCCACCAAGTACAGTCTCTTGACCCCATCTTCAAGTGCACTCATAGAAAAAAAAAACAATTCAGCGCTCTCTGAGTTGTTGGGGAGGCCCAGGGGCTAATCGGAGGAACTTCGATAGACTGACCCTTCACCTCCGGTACCAATGCTGGAGTACCACAGGTGCGGTTTTTTTTGTCCCACTAATTAGCCAATTCCGCCCTTGCGTTCAAGCTCTGGTGTAGTACTTGTACTACCAGTGTTCCCAAGCGTCCCGTCCGCCGTGTAGGCACCTACAGGACTCCAGTCCCGGGCGTCCCCGGCGTCTGTCTCAAGCTGCAGGGCAAGGGCGTCCGTCCTTTGGGAAAGACTACCGTCTAAGAGGGTTACTGTGGTCCCTACAGTCCTCTATGGAACGGTAACTCCCCAACCGTGCCGGCCGTTCTCACCCGCCATCTGTAGTCTTTGCCAATTACCTGTAGGGTCCGTCAATTCCCTGCAGGGCCCGGCGGTCATCGGGAATTACCCGGAAAATTGCGCCATCTGAGAAACCTGCAGTTCCCGCCCGTCCTTCCCGGGAACTCATCCGAACGGATGCCAAGATACCCGTCCAGACTCGGAGACGGGCGGACTGGACGCTTGGGAACACTGCCACTCGCTGGAAGTGGGTTTGCTAGAAACAGCGACTAAAGGGTTTCTGGCAGCCCGGGTACGCAAACCGATCTCAAGTGAAATCATATTATCGCTCACCCTCTCAGGCGGAGGGCTACTAAGATTCGATAGCGCTTGGACTCAATAGTTATTCTGTTTGGGAATTGAGCCTTAACAAAAACGCACTAGATGCAACTTAATGCGTGTATGCCGGACTACTGGTGCACCGAGCGATAGCAAGGTAAAGATTCTCATGAAGTGTGGGGCTTGCTGATGTGCCTGCTAACATAGCACTCGGATTGATATGAGTGCCGGTGGTGCACAAGGCTTTCCTAGCCGCGATGCGTCCTCAGAAATGTTTCAGGCTTCCCTTCTTTCTTCATAGCATAAATTGTGAGGCGGTTGGCCAATGGGATATCCCCACATCTGATCAATCGGACACAAGGGAACGGCATAGAACGATTGCACCCACCACCTTAGAGTCTCTCCAATACCTGATTATGGATTCTGGCTGGTATGCTAATTCCATATATGCTAAGACTATCTTCCCGCCCCTTGTACTTTCTAATACAATTATCTTGACTGTTTCCATTTTGGTGAGTCAGGTTGTTGCTAATGATATCTCAAGGAGGGAAATCAGTAATTGAAATGGGTCAAATATACGTCACCGAATAACACTGGGATGGAATAGATAGCGCATAAAAGTCTTCTAGTCGTCGTTGCTTGCTAAACTAGTGGTAAGGACAGAAGTATATATCAAAAAAAAAAAAACATTGTCTGACCCTTCCACCGATCACCACATATCTCCACTTTCTCTCCTCCGTGCTCCAAGACAAAAGAAAGAAACATTCTGCGTAATCTGTGAACAAAAGAAATCTATCTCAAAAACTTCCTTTCTCCTCCGCCTTTGATCTAATACCTTAGCTCTTGTTCTTCCTTCATCTCCTTTCATCATCGTGCTTTTCTTTGACCGTGTATGATCTTTCTCATCCAACAACAAAAACATATTTCCCGTGCTTCTGCCTTGCATATGACAAAAGAAACTAAAAGCATGACGAACAGGATTAACGGATTTCTAACAAGCAGTTAGTTATATGTTTCCCCTTTTGGTCTGCCTTAGGTTTAGCTTTCTGTACACGGTAATTTTCCAGATTAGGTAGACATCCCGCAAGCACTGTCGGAAATGTGTTAAGGCGTAGAAAAAAGTAAATCTATCGCGCTCTGGAATGGCTGATCGAAGTTAAGTATGTGTAAAGCGCATTATGCTGGTGAACATGCGGGAGATTCTGGTTTTTTGTGAAGTCCCGAGGGAGCGGCTGTAGTCTACGTTGTCTACTATTGTGCTTGGACAAAATTAACCACGAATCAGCAATCATGAAAAACTCCGTCCATGACAGGAGGTAACATACTCTCCCACCAACCCCAATACCGTAAGAACCGGGGGGGGGTTAAAAATTAAAGATGTAAATTCATAGAATACCTTCTAATTTATGGACTATTCCATTCCTGGACTTTATGTGTTATTTAGAACATATACCCCTCCCCCTTTCCCCTCTGGGTCAACTACCGTACTGTAAGTAATGATTAGCTTGCCAATAACTGATCTTCGCCGGAGCTTAGCCAGACAATCGCACAACAGCACAGATACAGTACAGTAAGGACCCTATGTCCATAGTAGAAGCTAATATTTGATCTTGAGAGATCCTTTTAGGCGGTCTTAGAAGCCAGAGTAATGAGGAGAGCTGCATTGCTCTCAATTGTTGATGTGTGGTTAATTTTGTCCACGCATCATATTAGGACTTGATACCACTCAGTTCGGGAATGCTGACAAATTGTTGGGGCGCCAAGACGTATTGGTACTTTTGGAATGGGAAAGCAGTCCATAATGGCAAATTGGTTTAGTCTGGCATTTCCTTGCTAAAATTACATCTTCCTCAGCCCAGCGGGGCGCTTGAAAATTAGAAACTAGGAAAATGCCAAACTAGGGTACTGGTAAGTAACACACAGGGGATATGGAGAACGTCCTAAAATACAACAGTCACTTGGATGATGTATAAACCACTTCCTTGCTCCTCTCTCGTAAACATCTTTTCCACAGTCTTTATTCCTGCCATTCCCAGGCCCATAACTCCCGCTTCTATTGCCAAAAATCACAACTATTTCAATGCCCCCACAACCAGTCTCCACTCCCGAGACTAAGGGAGTGTTCAAAAGCTGGCTCTCTACGATCGCTTCCTTCCCGAAGTCCAAGCTCTTCCGTCGTCCTACTTCCTCCACCTCCCCAAAAGGGATCGATGGCAATGAGCTACCACCTAGATTTGAATTGAAGCCGCCAGGACCTGAAAAGAATCCGTGGTCGGACCTTCCGGATTTGCAGAATACCGATGAGTATGAGGAATTGGTGTCAAACCGGTGGAATTATAACCGCCAACGCTCTCGTATAATATCCCCTTTCCCTTATTCTATGGCAGGGATACCTATAGTGCTAACCTAACTCTAGTTCAGGATCAGAAAGGTCTCATAAGAGTGCAGCAGTCGGGTAGCAAATACCAAGTGTCGTATTCTGAGGAGCTCTCGCTCATCTTAATCTTGCTTATCGTGTCGTTGGTGGGTGTTGCTGCCATGTTGGCCATGGCAAACATGCAGAGGAAGCTGCGCCGCCATGCCACCCTGTACCAGGTATAACTTGGGAAGGATCAGCGATTCTATGTGGCTTTATGCTGTCATGTATTGTACCACAATCCTGTCATTAGGAATCATTCTGCCCCTCTTGGTATTCAGCAATCTTTGCAGGTCACCGTTTGGGGCTGAGGGCTTAGCCGATTTACTGTTACAAGGGGTGGTTGGTTCAGGGTTTTTTATTTTCCGCTTCTGTTGGGCTGTGTATCGAGGCTGATGTGTGAGAGAGAAGTAGATAGGTTCTGGATATTTTCTCCCCTCTCTAACAAGACTGTGTGTACAAAGCGAGGTGTCTGAAAGAGGTGGGTATAATAAAAGATCTGATCGATTTGCTCGATCATGGGTACTACTCGATCATAATCGACTACCATCGAGTATGCTTGAGCATCTTGAATCATGACCAATCACTCTTGTAACCAGTTGGAAATATCGCGAACAAAAGAAGAGATTCGTATTACAATTAAGTGTAAAGAACGGTAAAAAAAAGATAAGAAAGAGAGAAAACTATGGTGATGGAAAAGAGAAGTAAACATTACTGGGTAACCACGGTAAAGGTAGAATAGAACAAGTGCGGTAAGTTTTGTGGCCAATAGGTAATCACTTTTCTAACATAACATTATTAATTGATGATGCGATGAACCTATATACTAGGAGTCTACCTGCTCACTAGATACCAATTGTTCCGGCCAGACTTTACTTTATTAGTTCTTCAACAAATTGCTATCCTGACTACTACTTGGTCATAATGCCACCACTCCGATCGTTTCAGGTCTATGGCAGCCAGGGAATACGACCAATAACTGTAGATCAGCCACAAATTATCATGATACCTAAGTGAGCGGTGGGGTAGGGATATTCTGTTCTTGTTATAACACAGGTGTAAATACACGTAATTCATATTGAGCTGATATTTCCTAACTTACCTAATAGACACAAAGTCGATCAGACTCGAGCATAGTCGACGATAATCGACTATATTCGATGATGCTCGAGCAGTGGCCATGATCGATCACTCGATCAGGATCTACCCATTTCATCGATCATTCGATCACGGGGTCCCCTCGATCAGATCATGGTCGAGCATACCCTCTGTGATCTGCTCGATCATGATCGTGGCCATCACTAATCGCACTCCGATTGGCCAACACAATGAGCCTGGCCACAAGTCTGCCCTACGATTGGCCACAATCCTTGCACTTGCATACCGACTTTTTCGAGTTTTTGCGGTATGGGATAAGAAAACGACTAGAAAAACTTTTCCTCCACATGATACTGGCTACATGCTGTTGGTAACAGGTGTGCCCCAGATATCGTTGGTGAGACGAGAAGAAACAGGAAGTAATGCATGATAGAAGTAAAACGAAACATGAATCAACGACTCGGGTTACAGGTTTCAACACATTACTCCTGTAATCGTATTATGTGTCCCACCAGGGTACAATCCCTTGGTTTCACCCTACAGTGTACTTTCATACCAAAAAGAAATACAGTGCTCCGAGTTTTTGAGAAGGCCCTGGGGTCAATCAGAGGAACTTCGACAGATTTACCCCCCACCTCCGGTGCCTATCCTCGAGCACCAGGAGTGCGGTTTTTTTCGTCCCACAAATTGCCCGGTTCCACCCTTCCGCTCAAGTATTGCACTAGCATGCACAAATATGATTAGTCGTTAGGATACTCTGCTAGTAATGCCTCAGGTTTCCCTGCAACTATTTATTACCTTAACCAATTGAAAAAGTGCAGTTACTCTTGTGGGGAATCTGGAAACCACTATCTATCGTGAATCAACGGTGCTTAGTTACGTGACAAGCAGCATGACCTCTACATATTCAGAACGCCCTTCACATATCTGGGTTTCGTTATCTATCGTATGAAGGACAAACAAGAGTAATCTCAAAATCGCAGAAGCCAGTGAGAAGAAAGCGTGCGTGATGGGTAATATGACGGACGGGAGGGTCAGAAAGGAATAGGAAGAATAAGGAATACTGAATATTTTCTTTTTCTTTCCACACTGTCTAGTCGGCGCTTTTTTTTTTTGTGTGTTCTTTCACGGTACTTTGGTATAGACGCGAGTGATCGGGCGGCGAGGCATTAGAGATGCCAAAGCTTCTTGCCCGTTTGAGCAATTTTGATGCCAAATTCATTCTCTTATTTCGAGGGAGGGCCGTAAGTTCAGGCCTCTGGGATCCCCGGCTGTGAGATGACCCACGTCCATAGCCGAGTGCACTACATACTTGTATTTTATGATGTATTTAGAATTGGTTGAGCCCGCTGTACTGGTGGGGGGGAGGAGCACCCCCGGGAATGAACAAACCCTTCAAACTGGAGTAGCCGGGATATCACTTGCCAAGAATACGTTATCCGTGGTAGCATACTAGTTAATAGTTGATGGAGTAACCCCATCGTGGTATGTTAGGTTAGGGCACACTTGTAGGTGTGAGTAGGGCTATGTCTAGACCGCGCGGTGGTGACTGGTGTTGTGTGGTAGAGAGCGCCCACTGTGCGGGCCACCACAAACTTGTATCTAGTCTGAGCTGCGTTCCCTTTCTCTTTCAGACATCGCACTTCTCTTCTACACTCCTCAGCGAACACACTTGTCATATACATCGAATATCGAACACATCTCAGTTTTCCTACACTTAGCGTTCCGGGTCTCATTTCTCACGACGACAGCTTCACAGCTTAGTCACTCGGTGCTTGTACGGCGGCATATTTCTCTGCGCTAGATCGGACCCTCCATCAATAGTTGAGTCGGATTTTTGGTGAATTTTTGGTGAAACTTAGCGTTAATGCATATTCCCACAGCTCTCGTAACCACCGACCGGTTGCTGGAGAATCGTAGTATCCGTATTTCGTTTATATCATAGGCAGGCACTAGCAGTATCCACCTGTTAGCAGTTTGGGAAGCCATACACAATAAAGTTCTATACTCTGCGGCTCCTGGCCTGCCCTTCAAGGTTTATCGCATATTGAGGTAAATATACCAGTAGTTTATATGCATGAGGCTGAATTAACATTAAAAACGGGAATAATAAGAAAGAAATGATGGCGATGCTAGAAGACTCAGTTGTGAGTTGCGTTATTGGGAGACCTTTGGGGTTTGTCCGCTCCTTCCCGGTCTAAAAACTGTGAATCGTGAATCTATAACCACGTTTATATTTTCCCGCATTGAGCGCACCTTTTTTATTTTCTTATCCAACGGGAAATACGGTACAAAAAACTGGCGTCGAGAGGTATGTCGGGTTGGGGGGTATGTCGGGAAGAGAATTACACAGTGTGCGTAAGGAACTAGGATTAACATTTGATTTGATTCCGAGTATTTGAGTCTCTACCGAGTACTGAAGTATACTTTACCTGCGTATCTGCGTTCCCGACATACCCCCCCGAACCGACATACACCCGACACGAGTTTACATATATGATTGAAGTCAGGTTCGGGGCCTCGAGCTAGCATGAGAAGGTTACAGTCCCCTACATAACCCACATCTATCCCTAGTCCACCGCAACCCACAGCCCACCCCTGTCAATTCTCGTGACCCCCGGTCGCCGACCGTTCCTCACAGTCCCCCATAGTCCTCAATCTACACCTGCACCCCCCGTAGGGATGCCTAAGCCTGTCAGGCACGCCCGTCCTCCTTCATTAAAACGGCCGTCCTTAGATTTTCAGGACGAGAACGGTATCCCTTTCGCCGTCCAACCCTGTCCCGGGCTCTTGGCAGCCTATGCTCCAAGCCCCGTGGGTCCCCCGGAACATGAGAACACTGGAAAATTGCGGACCTCGAGGTGGCGGTTGGCACCTGTGTTTTTTTAAAATTCTCATTACCACTTTTATCCTTTTTTGCTATCCCCTATCGCTATCCCCTATTTGCTATCCCTAAAACAAAAACCCGCACCGCTACTTTTATCCCTATTTTATGTCGTTAAAACAATGAAAACACAATGATTACCGAAATAATTTGTTTGTCCAATCGATTCAAGAATCTTACAGTGTGCCGATTGCTAACATGGTATTCGTATTGCTGCAGTTTCCCCCCCCCAGGCACGCGGGCATGATCACCCAGGGGGCGGTAGCCTGGGGGTGAATATTTTTTAATATGTGAATGGCCATATTGTTGGTCTCAAAAATAGGTTACATTCATAGAGAGTGATTTGGGTCCTTATTCTTTCTAGCTCGCCAGAGGTGCCATATATACACTAACTTGACTTTACAGAAAACATTCTTCACCCTCAACATCACTTATAGTCGCTTGAATCTTCGCTCAACCTCGGGATCCACAAAACTCCTTCAAATTTTCCCGAAACTCTTATTTCCTTATCTCCTTTTTTTAGTTTCGTCCTCTTACGCTGATTCCCTTATCTTCCACAATCCTTTACAGTCCTAACACTGTCTTCAATTTCCAGATCATCATCTTATGATACCGACCTATCTCAATTCCTAGCAAACCTTAACCCCTAATAGCTAACATTCCCTAGTACTAATTCCTCAAACATTCCGAAGACTCCTACTTCGTCTTACTCGTAGACCATGCACGCCATGGCTATTCTCACAACATACTCCTCGATCCTACCGCCATCTTCGAACGAAATTCTTCTCAGACATCCACCATTTGTGCTTTAAAGATGTCCAAGATACGGAACCTTCGTGAATTTTCAGCAGTTGGATGAGGTCAATGTGGTAGAGGTGAGAGAGAACTTCATTCTTAGGTTCGAGTGGCTGCTAACTAAAATAGACTAACAGACATCTGTGCTCAACCATTGGTTTAGCCTCAACGCCGTCATACGCTTTCCGCAACACAACTAGGGTGGTTACCCGTATCCTACTAAGCTCAACAACTGCACATCGTGATGGTGGCGGTTGAGGTAATTAGGATACCTTTTGCGAGTGGAGGTATCCCATTATAGTGCGGGGGAGTGAGAGGGCAGGGTGGGTAGAGAGGGGCATCTCTCGCCCAGTGGAGGTCTAGCTGACATATATTTCTGGCTATTGATCGGTCGGGTTTTTTCTTCCTTTGCGATCATTTCCTATCAGTGTTCCCAACCGTCCAGTCCGTCCGTCTTCGGGTGAGGACGGGACGGACTACGCCCGGCAAGGTGAGGACCGGACGGACTATAGGGGACTATAGTCCTAGCGCTTGGACCTCCCGTACCAGCCAAGTTGAGGTCATACACCTCCAAACGGATTCTTTTCACCCCATGAGAGATCACTCGTGCCGTCCCAGGTCGTCCCCTGTAGTCCCCCGCCGTCCCTCACCATTACCGGCCGTCCTCAACCATCCCCGGCAGTCATCGGCCAACACCTGCCGTCCCCTGCCATCCCCAGCCGTCCACCCCCCCTGCCCTGAACTAATATGTCTCACCCTGTAGGGCCCGCCGTCCTGCCCTTAGGCCGCGCCGGACGAACTACAGATAACCGTCCCGTCCCGTCCGGGGCTCTTGGCAGCCCCCCCCGGACGGCTCGGAACACTGCTCACTTTCGCATTTTGCGCCCTTAGTTGCTACTGCCTTTTCTTTGGCACACAGCGGCGCCAATTTTGTGAATCAACTCACTCATTTTCGCCGTCTGAGGCCCCCGAAGCGGAAGGTAGATGTGGAGTCGATGACAAATTCCTTCAATTACCCCGCCTCTACTTCGCCTGATAATTTCGGCGCTGCGAGCGTTACTGGCCGAGTAAGATGAGTAGTTCGCTATCGAAGGATACCTCATCGAGGGTTGCGAGCCCTGGTTAGAACGGTGTTCTGTTAGGAATAGCAGTTACCGAAGTGGGGGCGGGTTAGGTAGCAGATCTTGGAATAACAGGGCGGTCAGCACCCCTGCTAGCCCGGGGATGGAACGACAATAAGGGTACTTTGGACCAATGTTGCAACGAAAGGGGGGGTTCGATCAAAAATGATCGAAGGACTGGGAGTGCGCTGTTTCGAACCGGGAGGTTATAAGATAGAACCCTTCTAACAAAATGGTAAGCAATGATATTTGAAGGTAGTCAGAAGCAAAGAAACTAATAAAATGATAGGAAAAGAAAGCAAATGTAGCAGAAGCAGCAAATAAACTGGCACCAGTGCTCCGCTTCCCGTTCTTCTAAGCAATAAATACTTATACAGCTGGGTCGAAGGTAGAAATCCCCTTAAGAGTTCCTACTATTTTTGCTTACCAAGACATTAAAGAAACCCCCCCCTTCAGTCCCCATTCTCAGAAGCCCCGATTCAAACCCCTCCCCTTCTAACCCCCGGGTTCGATTATCGAAGGCCTTCTTCGCAACATTGATTTAGACCACCCTCAAGAGGAGGGAAGATATTTAGTAGGCAGAACAGTGGGAATTTTCCGACGCTATCCGCCCTGCGAGCTACCATCCCTATTGTAGATTTGAAGGTTAGGGGGAGAGAATAGGGAGACGGCAGTTCTAATAGAACTGTTAAAGGGAAGGGACGTGATGGGAACAGCCATACCGCTCAGAGGAGGAGGGCTGAAATGGGAATGGGCCCGACCAAGTCCCCTACCCGTGCGGAACTATGAAAAGGTGCTAATCTAAATAAGATCCCGACACAACTCCTTAGTGGGATCGCAACAGAAGGGACATCACCACCTGTATCACCGGGATTGGAAACAACACATCATCAATATCGCCATGGTCGAGCAGTACCGGTACCCCGGAGGAAGCCATCCGGGTTAGTTCTAGGCCACTCACACACCCTACTCCATTCTTACGGCGCAGATTATGCCGCAACGCTCCGATCATTGTGCCTTACAACACCACACCCTGGGACTCAGTCAGTGTTCCCAACCGTCCAGTCCTTCCGTCTTTGGGTGAGGACGGGACGGACTATAGCCCATAGTCCGTCTTTTTTTTTGGGGGGGTGCTAGGACTGACTACGCCCGGGAAGGTGAGGACCGGACGGACTATAGGAGATTATAGTCCTAGCGTTTGGGCCTCCTGTACTAGCCACGTTGAGATCATACACCTCTGAACGGATTATTTTCACTTCATGAGACATCACTCGTGACGTCCCGCGGCGTCCCCGGCAGTCCCCCACCATCCCTCACCATTCCCGGTCGTCTTCGACAGTCCCCGGCCGTCCTCAATCGTCCCCTGCCGTCCACCCCCTGCCCTGAGCTAACATGTCTCACCCTGTAGGGCCCGCCGTCCGCCCTTAGGCCCCCCCGGACGGACCATAGATAGCCGTCCCGTCCCGTCCGGGGCTCTTGGCAGTCCCCCCACGGGGCCCCGCCGGGCCCCCTGACGCTTGGGAACACTGTTTCCTATTGACGGCCTCCCAGGCCATCCTGACACTTTGGGAGAACACTTTCGAACACTCGAATCGATTGGTTGGACGACCTCCCACGCCACCAGGACACACCTCTCACTCGGACAGCAGAGCCTAAACAAGAAACTTTCAAGTCTTCCACTTGGATGAACTGTGGCTACGTGCTGATCACTACTCGTTTTCTCGTACAAAATCCACCAATCAGCATCTGCCCGGGTGGGGGTGAGGGCTTTATGTCGGATCAATAATAGATTCCCTGATTCGTATGTCCCTTTGCCCAATGAGACTCCGTACCCTATACTGATAATTGAATAGCATATGGTCTCATCTTCGTGAATTCGTGGGCTCATCAAAAACACCAGACCTTGCCTACAGCCCCTGTGTTACTGCCATAGGAACGGGATTTCCAGCAGTCGTCCTCGAGTCCGGGTGGACAGAATCCTGGGCGTGATTACTGTGTGACAGCCAATTTCAGCACAAAGGGACAGCGGGGCGCTGTGAAGATTGTTATCTTATTCAAGGTGTATGCTTCAAATTTGCACAACTGAATTGAGGCCGCCACGACCTCGTTCCAATATGTGACTAATCGTACACCAGTGATGTCTTCATTCTCATTCTCCTCCCTTTCCTATCCTACCTTCTTCTATCCAGCTATTCCCAGCCGTTGTGTTGATCAGCCTTTGGGGTCGAATGGGGCGGACCACACCTCATAGTCCATTCTCTTCCGGGTACTAGGAGGAACTAGTGGGAACTATAATCCATTACTTTGAACCTTCGGTTCTAGCCCAAATTGAAATTATACCTTCAGAAATAATTCTTATAACATCATGAGACATCACTCGTGCAGTCTCCTGTTGTCCCCAATTGTCCCCCCACGGTCCCCTTCCTATCATCTCCCAACCCCAGACACAAATGTCTCACTTTGTTGGGCACCCCGCCCTGCCCTTAGTCTGTTGAGGACATTGTTTAAGGATGCCTATTTCCCCATAGGTGCGAAGACAGAATCAAAATCAAGACATCGTCTCCCTATATAAGAGCTTCCAAGTGCGCGAGAAGACAGCCAACAGTTTCAATTAACAAAGCTATCCCCCCCGCTTCACCCTTCCTTCGGGCTCTGCTTCTTGCTATCCGCCTTTTGCTTCCGACGGACTGAGTAATTACAAAATTGCGATGGCGGTATCATTGTAGATTACAGTAAACTTTCAATATTTTTTCTTGGGGGGGGGGGTAATTATTGTGAGTGCCAGTGGTGACAATCGCCGATAGAGGAGATTGGGTCGGTTATTGCATTATACTTGGAAGGGGATCTATGGTAACTTATACTGTACTATGCCACACTTGACTATCAAGGGTAAGCGAGAATCTCATAGGGTTGGGGTAGTATTTTGTTCAATCCGCTGAGACGACAACACAGCCAGCCGAGCGCCTCACGTTTGCCCCCCTCTCAAATTCAGAGCAGTGGAATGGGATTCTAACGATTGATTCTAGATAATTGTAGCGCTTAGGGAAAAATACATCTTTTACAAAAAAATAGCTCGATGCCAACTCATGATTGAAATGCAATCACATTCATGTATTCCTCTTTTTTTTTATCCCCAAAATTGCTACTCCTCCTCTTATATTGCGTAGATAAAAATAAAAAACAACCATCCTGTTTTAATCGAGTCGGGTGGGGTTGAAGGAATGGTTTTCTACCAAAGCTCATCACTGAAAGGACCGTGCACATTCTATCACTCGGCCAGTCTCCCAGCCTGACCAGACCCGCTCCAGTGGATTCCTGCAACCATGACTGTCTGGTCAGTCAATCTCCGGCATTGCACTAGACTCGATTTTGACCAGTTTACCCAGTCCAGTCCAGTCCTCCACCCACCATTAGGGATCCTGGGTGTTGACGCCTCGCCATTCTTGTAATAGCTTCATAATTGCCTCATCTCTATTCGCGGCAGCCCATGATATTGGTGTCCGGCCGAGGTCGTCTGGCTTATCGGGGTTGACGTCTTCACGTCCCAATAATAGCTTCACCACGGACTCACGCCCATTCACGGCAGCCCACGATATTGGTGTTCGCCAGAGGTTGTCTGGCATATCAGGGTTGACGTCTTCGCGTGCCAATAATAGCTTCACCACTGCCTCACGTCCATACCCGGCAGCCCACGATATTGCTGTTCGGCCGTGTCTGCCTGGCCTATCGGGGTTGACGTCTTTGCGTCCTAATAACAACTTCACCACTGCCTCATGTCCATTCTCAGCAGCCCACGTTATTGGTGTTCGGGAGCGGCGGTCTAACGTATTGGGCTTGACGTCTTTGCGTCCCAATAACAGCTTCACTACTGCCTCATGCCCATTCTTGGCGGCGAACAATAGTGGTGTCTGGCCAAAAGTGTCTGCCTTATCGGGGTTGACGTCTTCTCGCTCCAATAACAGTTTCACCATTGCTTCATGTCCATTCTTGGCAGCGTATGTTATTAGTGTTTGGCCGCCAAAGTCTGGCGTATCAGGGTTGACGTCTTCGCGCCGCAGTAGCAGCTTCACTACTGCCTCATGTCCATTCTCGGCAGCGGACAATAACGGTGTTCGGCCAAAAGGGCCTGGCTTATCAGGGTTGATATCTTTGCGCCCCAGTAACAGCTTCACGACTGCCTCTTGTCCACTCCTGGCAGCCCATAAGAACGGCGTAGCACCAGCTTCATCCATGGCGTTTATATCGACGCTATCCATCATCGCCAAGGTCCTCACAAGCTCAATAAGCCCAAATATGGACGCACAGTGCAGTCCGGTGAACTCGCAATAGTCCTGAATGCAGGGGACTAAACGTGAGGGGAGGAGGTGTCCTACGAGTAGCTTAATCGATATATGGCCTTTGTAGCTGCTAAAGAGCGCCAACGCAAGCATTTTCCCACGATCCGAGGGGTCCTTTTTCATGTGGGCTCCCCAATATAAAGACGAATATTTCAAGAAGGGAAGGTGTTGAGCCCTCGAAACAGGAGAGCCCGAAACCCCCATTACCTGTTGGGAGTTTAGATATGTCAAGCAGGTCTCCGCAATGGTCGAATGAGGGCTCAGGAAGGGGTTGCGATGGCTTGTCAAATACTCCTGGAGGCTGTGGTGAATGAGTCGAACTGTGGATCCTTCCTTATCCACCATAATAAGTCCTTGGCAGCAGCTTAACACTGTACGGATAGAGGAAACATTGCCAGAATTGCAATCTGTGGCTCCAATTTCGACCGCCAAAGCATGGCAAAGCTCCTCCGCTGCCAGAGGTCGCTCCGAATGACACACCCACATCAGAGCAGTCACCCCGAGTCTAGCTTTCTGACTACCCTGTGCCTTGATCCGTCCTAACGTTGCGCCGTAGGTATCTTCTAGGCTCTGTCCATCCGTCATTACTCGGAGCCTTTCTCGCCGCCGATTGATGCTAGTCTCCTGTAGAATCGCCTCGAGATTTAGAGAAACTAACAAAAATCTAAATATATATCTGTTAGCGGACAGCTTGGGTAGGATTCTAGATTTATCCGATCATACTCACATCTCTGATACAACCTCAGGAACTTTCTTTACAATTTCCGCCTCCAATCCCTCATCCATCTCGTCCGATATTGTGTCTTCCGCAAGTTTCGCTTGGATATATTGGATAATATCATCCTTTCGGGGACTTATCGATACAAGGGCCACCCCACTAGGGAGATGCCTGCCAACTTCGTCACCCTACATGGGGTCTCCCGGTTAAGAACACTCGTGCGGTCGGGGACATTCTGATGATGTCGCTGAGTGATAGAAGGATCTTGGCTCGATCTGGCGCAGCACATTCGTCCAGGGCGTCCAGGCAGAAAAATATTCGCCGCATAGATGCGAGGCTCCCCAACAGCTTCACGATCTCAGGAAGTTGTAGCCTCTGACCACCAATGACTTTTTCATACTTTTCAAACGCATCCATTATTTCTTTCGAGATTAGCCTAAAGCTACGGACAACTTGCTTCAGAAGAGAACCTAAGATAATCGCCGTAGACAGCTCCTTTTGGGCGGCGAAGTCGAAATAGAAACAAGCCACGGCAATATCCCCCTCAGCCCCACCCACCTCATGGCACAAGGTATCTATTACTAACGAACTAAAATTGCGACTTGTCAAAAATAACATCCAGCTTTGTGCTTCCCCTAGAATACCGTATCTCGTACCTAATGTAAGTCTTACCGGCCCCTGGATTTCCGGAACAAAATATGGTCGCCTTTTGCGGCCCACCTTGGCCATCACAGCTCTTCCAGCTTCGAAATTCCGCTGTCTGTAGAAGCCAGTCGCCCACGTTGGTGACCCGGCGTGTTTGAAGGTCATAATGGCGTTTTCGGGGTTCAAGAGGTGACAACCAAGTCAGGACTTCAGCCCTGTCATCGGTGACAGTAACGTTGGTATTTGTGTTGAAGCAATGGTTGTTGTTAAGAAAGTTAGTGTTGTGATTTAGGGCGACGGTGGTATTAAAAGAATTCGTATTACCGGTAACGGGGCCTTGATCTTGGGACATTTTTTCTGATGGGGTATGGTAGTGTTTGGTAGACACTGGGGGAAACGCGGGGTCTTTCACACCCGCCCAGCCGAGGCGATGAACACCTGGCACGATCATGCTTCCTGAGCTTTGTGAAACCGATATCACGCCTGTGGCTGTGGTCAGGCACAGCGGCTGCAATAACCACTTCACGGCCACCTGGTAGCTTAATAAGCGCCTGCGTTTCATTGCCAGCGTGAAAACCCCTCAATCACGGCCTTCGTGGGTCGATACAATGGGCAGCCTGGGAGGGAGCTCCAAATCCCTCGGATAGAATCTGATAAAATTAATCATCACAACTTGAGATTAAAGCGCTTCTATAACATCGAGCTACCTTCCTTAAGGACAAGAGGTATACAGCTCTCTGCTATTGGGCTTTTTCGATGTTTCGTTCATACCCTCTGACCCCTGTCGACTGCCGTGAAAACAACTCCACAGGCCATCGTTTTCACCACCCCCAAAGACTTGATACCCCTAATTCCTTCAATCTTAGGAGTAGCATCGTTGTGCCGTCTACAATACCGTACTTTTTTCGAAAAATAACGAAGGGGGCAGTACTCGGCGCGCGTGAGAACTATGAGATATGAGTGGTGCTTAGCTCTTGGAGAACCCGATTCATCTACCCTGGTGCCACCTGGTTGCATCAAGCTGTCGAAATCAACCAGTTCGTAATTTTCGAAAAAAATACGGTAGATAGATCCAAGTCCCACCCGCGTATCTCCAATCTTCGGTTAACAAGCCAACAAATGCAGAACTGATCCCATGTATGGAATAGCGCGCTAGGTTTAAAGAGGGCACTGGACCGGGTATGTAAAGTATATCACTACGAGTAGAGTACGGTAGTTACCGGGATTTATCCTCTCCTTGTGCACTAGTGTTCTCGCCCCCTACCTGTATTTAGGTACGGTGAAAATCGCTTACGTGCGAGCTGAACCATGACGGAACATAGAAATTCTCTGAATCGATCCAAGCCGTCTCAAGTAACTACCAAAGCATTGGTGCTGCCCAAAGTATTACGAAGGCAAGAAAGGCCAGAGGACACCACAAGAGATCTCACCAGCCTCTTTTCCGAAGTCCAATTTCTACACATGCCGGAGGATAGTTAGGAACCTTTTTCACGCACACTAACCATCCTCAACTTTATTGTCAATAACCTTCAACACTTTCTCCTGAGACTATTTTTTAAAAAATTGAACTGCTACGACTGAGCCCTATTGAATTCCTGCCTCTTCACGGTTTCTGTTTCTTGATATCATGAGTATTGAGTCTGCCATCTAATCCTTAGTTTAAATCTGTTTGGGGTGAAGGTTTTAAGCGATTTGCACTGTAGCTTGTGATGGCGTCGCCAATATCGCTGGTGTATTTTCTCTCATATCTTGGTATATCAAGCATCGTGTTATATAAGTCAAAGCCCAAAGAGCCACTAGCAAGGGAGAGAAACCATCATCGGGCAGTCTGGGTTGGTGAGGTTATTGAGGGCGTTGTGGTCCTTTAAACCCTGCAGGTGCTCTTAGCCTCCTCGCTTAATTAAGATACAATGTGACCTTGGGTAAGTTACAAGGACCTACTATACCCGTATCTGAAGCATGATCATATCCTTTTCTAATATGCTTCTGTTTGAGCCTCACAGAGGCAGTAAAGAACGAGGATGAAATTTCCATAAAATAGGCCGAGCGCAGCTATGCATTCAAGTAAAGTGGACGACACTCTTCTATCCTAGCTAAAAATATATGGGGAGATATATATTTTCGGGCCAACCCCCAAAACTCAAGAAAATCAATCTCTAAGAATGGGGGACAGTTGCATTATGAACCCCTGCCATTTCTAGTAATGTTGAGCCATCTTGATTCTTGATATTTCATAATCGCGAAATCTGATGCGCTTTGCCGACTATCATATGTGCGTGATGGGATCAGATGTGGGGAAAATGGCACTAAATACAATAAAGCCCGCCGCTGCGCATTATTAAATTCCAGCACACGGTGCAGAAGGCTCAAAAAAAAGAAAAACCCCCCTCTTATATGAGCACAAACAGCCAAGTGCGATAAGATATCACCCCGATAACAAGGCTCTTACGGTCGCATGTGCGGTGATGGAGTGAGTTTGGTTCTGCTTGACCCGTAATGATCCGTAAGGTTGAAAGTAGATATTTTTGATACGATGGGCATCTAGTGAGATATGAATTATGCATCAGTATTGAGGTGGCAATTTCAAGATGAGGGACTGTGCTGTACACTATTACTCTCTCTCTCACTATTCATTGATGGAGGGTTGGAGTTTAGTTCATTGGTTATGCTCCGCTAGATTAAATCAGCTTTCCCTACATCAAAATTGAGGTTCACGCTTAAAACTACAAAATCAAAAATCAGGTTGTCAAAGTAGCGTCGTTACTGGGGCCTGGCGGTAGGGCCATCCATGTGACTAAAGCTCCCACACCGGGGAACCCCTGCGTCCTGGAGAAGCTTAGTGCCATGAAGCCCGGTGCCGCAAGAGAATCGCTCAAGTAAAGATAGGTGAAAGATATCAATACCACGGCATCCAGCAGGGAACACCCTCCACGCCGATTACCCAGCAGCCGCCAGCCTCAATCCCTGAGCAGCTGTGGTCCGAAGAAGTTGGGCTCTGCCAATCATTCAAACAGTCCTAGTGAGCCCCCCTCACGTGACCCCTTCAACTACTTTTCCACCCGCACCCCGGGAGAAAAGGGCAGTTTCGCTCTCTAGCTCTCGGACTCCGATGAGCATCCACAAGTATCGGCACTTGAAGCTGATTTTTGACCCGTAAATGTTCCAAAAACTGACTTTATTCCTGTAGTAGAATTGGGGCAGAAGACGATGCCGAACCGCTCTAGATCAGTGTGAGAAAGGCAGAGCACAGTGCCTGATGTGGTCAGGTCAGTTGGTTTCGTAGTCTGCTGGGACGAAGGTAAAGGCCAGTAAGGGTTCAAGACTCAGGAGGGATCGATCTTATAGATTTTTTTTTATAAAATGATAAGTTACAGGTAAGGCAGGAAAACCACCAGGCTCACGAGATGGTTTATTTTTCTCTTTTCAAGCAAGACTGAGAAGTAAATTCAAGACAGAGAATGTATAGGAAAGAAAGAGTAATGGCCGACATTAATTTTATACGTTACCGGAGTAAATTGGCGTAGGGTGGGGAGGACTCTACTTTCCTCGTTCTCGTTCTCACGATATATCAGATATAGCCAAATGGGAATGGGAATGTGCGCAACGAGGAAGCTGAAAAGAAAGAAAGAAAACAGGGTTACTAAGCACTGTTTAAATGCCCACATTATATAACTTCCGCCACACTATGGAGTCCTTAAAGCAACTAGACACAATGCGATGCACTAGATTGATATATTTGAAGGAATGATGCGGAGGAGTAATACACACATGAGAAAGAGAGAACAAAAATGGCATAATTGGGCGGAGCTTGGCAGCGCCCAGTGGAATACTGCAAGTGAGAGTTCGTTAGAAGGAGCCTTAGTCGTGAGTGTCACGATATGCGGATCCTTTTGGAAGGGTTTTGAGATGGTTCGGAGGGCAAGGCTGGGAAATGGTCAATTAAGCTAATGCTACCCGCCGACCGAAGAACAAAACCCTGATCCCCCAAAGGCCGCCCCACAACACCTCGAGAGGTTCGCTTATGTGCTGTTTTACCGGTTGAGATTGTCATCGCGACACCCCGGCTGAGGCTACGAGGTTGTAGTAGAATCTCCACTACTCTGATGTGCCCACCTTCCGCTGCCCATGAGAGAGGTGATCGTCCGCTTATATCGGCCGTGTCGGGAGTGACATCCTCCCGTTCCAATAGCATCCTCACAATGACATGGTGCCCCTATCCGGCTGCCCACGACAGAGGTGTCCCACCGTACACATCTGCAGTGTCGGGGACGATGCCCTCCCTTTCCAAAAGGATCTTCACAATATCCTGACTCCCTCTCGCAGCCGCCCACGAGAGAGGTGTTCGACCGCCATTATCTGCGGTGTTGAGAGCAACATCCTCCAGTTCCAAAAACATCTTCACCACCACCACGTCCTTATAACCATTCTGGACTGCCCACGAGAGGGGTGTTCGACCATTATTGTCCATAGTGTTTGGATCCACATCTTCCCGTTCCAAAATCATCTTCAACACGTCCCTATCACCATTGCCTGCTGCCCACGAGAGGGGTGTTCGACCATTACGGCCTACAGTGTTCGGATCCACATCTTCCCGTTCCAAAAGAATCCTCACGACGCCCTCGAACCCGAACTCAGCTGCCCACAGGAGAGGTGTCTGACCCCAATTATCCGCTGTGTCTGGAGCGACATCCTTCCGTTGCAAAAGCGCCTTCACGACGTCCTTATACCCGAGTTCAGCTGCCCACGAGAGAGGTGTTCGACCACCTTTATCCATAGTGTTTGGGTTTACACCTTCCCGTTCCAAAAGCTCCTTCACGACGTCCGTGTACTCGGACTCAGCTGCCCACAAGAGAGGTGTCTTACCACCTTTATCCATAGTGTTTGGGTTTACACATTCCTGCTCCAAAAGCACCTTCACGACGTCGTTACCCCCGAACTCAGCTGCCAACGAGAGAGGTGTTCGACCACCTTGGTCCATAGTGTCTGGATTCACATCTCTCCATTTCAAAAGCATCTTCACAACGTCCCCATGCCCCCTCCAAGCTGCCCACCCGAAGATACATGTTTGTCGAATTCACTCAGAAGTACCGCGAGTGTGTTCACAACCTCGGTAGTTTCCCTTTTAGCGTGTGTCCCCCAGTAATTGGAGGCATATTCAAGTAATGGTGTTGCTGGTGGGGACCAACCAAGAGTAGGCGAAAGGTCCCTGATGCACTGAAAGTTGAGATATGTTAAACAAACCTCAGCAATCGTCGAGTGAGGGTGGTAAAACAGGTCGGTATTATTGGATAGATACTCTTGAAGAGTGTAATGGACAAGGTGAAGAGTGTGCGAGGACGCTTCAAGTGTAACAAGCCCCAAAGTGCATCCCAGTAGTGTTTCTATTACGGGAATGTTTTGTGAATCCAGATCTGTAGACCCGATTTCTACTCCCAGGGCATGGCATAACTCGTTGGCATTCAAGGGTCGCTCGGAATGTGATAGCCACATTAGGGCTCCCATGCCGAGTTTCGATATGCCTCCCCTTTGCGCCCTTATCCGTTCCAGGGTTGCCGAGTATGCATCTCGAAGGCTGTTCCCTTGGATCACCCTGTCGAGCCTTTTCTTTCTCTGGCTGATTGTGGCCTCCTCCAGGACTGTGTCGATGTTAAGGGAAACCAGAAGAAATCTATATTCTATCATTAGTGAAAACACAACCAGGCACCAATTGGTTCAAGTGATTGCTCCTACCCACATTGGGGAAACTATTCTCGGAATTATCCTCAGAATCTCGGCTCTCAAACTATCATCCATTGCGCTGGGTATGGTGTCTTGGTCTTGATCTAACCTCCTCTCAAGATATTTCCTAATATCCGCAATGGTAGGGGTTAGAGGTACCATAATAACATTGAAGAAATATCGCTTGATCTCGTCTAGAATGTGGGGCCTCCCACTGAGGAATACCCGCGTGGTCGGCGAAGCCTGTACAAGGCCTCGCAGTGACTCAAAAAGCTCTCGTCGATTTTTCGGAAGACATTCATCTAAACCATCGATACAGATGAACACTTCCGGCAGTGTTGAAATCGTGGTCTCCAGAATTTTCACCATGTCCGCAAGTTCCACAGCCCGCCCGCCTAACCCCCTCTTCTGCATACGGAAAGCCTGTCGCACCGACCCCGGGATTCCATCTCTCTCTAAAAGTTGTTTGAGGATCGCGCCCAACATGTTCTCCGCGGACTGCTCCTCCTGTGCAAGGTAATCGCAGTACAGGCCTGCAACAGCGATGTCTCTGGTTTGAACCTGATCGCACAACCAGTCAATAACTAACGAGCTAAAATATGCTGGCTGTCAGTGATATTCACTTGCTCGGGGGAGCTTTCTCACAGACCTAACACGTGTCTTCCCCACCCCTGGATGGCCGTAGCAGAACAAAACAGCCCGCCTCGCTGCCCCTTGACCACTACTCCACTCCCGAAAGTCGTCCGTTTTCGGAAACCATCCCCCCACGCCATTCACCCTGCTAGATTGCAAGCTTCGATGTCTGTGTTGAGGCCTTAGTGGCGAGAGCCACTGCCTGATCTGGTTGTCTTCGTCGTCTGTGTTGTTTACAGTAATATTGTTGTGACTATTCGTGACGTTCCCACAGTGGAGATTGCCCGAACCGAACGATTGTATATTTGTTATTCGTTCCATGGTGCGTGTTGAGGATGAGGTTCGGCGATATTTCGGGGGCCAAGGGGGCCTTATGAGCTTCTTGGGGCTCCAGAAAGGAGGGGGGCGATTTGACCTATTTCTCGGATATTCTTTCACTAACAGCTTTTATGAGAGGCGAAGGAAAAACCAGTAGAAGGAGGGAGGCGCGGTTCACTTCGCAAGAAATATAGGTTGTAAGGCAACAGTTGTCTCCAGCCAGAATGTGGTTTTGCTTTTTTTTTTGCTTTTTTGCCGAGTCAACTGAGAGGCGGGAATGGAACACAGTCGCTCGCTCCTTCTCCTTTGAAGGAACGCCAAGGGTTCAGGATTTTAGGAGATTTTTTATTTGTTAGCAAGGTTTTAGAAGAAGTCCTTTCTGGCGAGGTCGGTTTGTATGGGAGCAGGTGCGTAAATTCCCAGAGGGTCCTTTCGTCATAGCAAGGTTCCCGCATAAAGAGTTCCATCATACTCGTATTGAGCGGCGCCTGGATTGTATAGTGATATGATAATACCCCTCTCACGAAAGAAAGTTGGAAAATATGACAAGGGAATCTAGAGTTCTAATTCGGGGGATTCGGTGCAAGCCGTATTCCTGTGGCCCTGAAGGGGGCCTGTCCTCCAGTCCAACCACTCTAAGGCACCAGCTACAGTACTATGGGGCCAAGGCAAAATTTACATGGGTGTTCTCAAAGCTGAAATTCGCACGCTTCCTATTAGACAACTCCACCACTCCCGTGCCATGCATAAAGGTTTTCAACCTCCGACTTTCCCCGGATTCAGGATCGTAATGTCTGAGTTAGCCGAGCGCGATTGCCATGCGAGTTGTACTACTCGGACACTTGGGTACCAAGGGTGGGTGACAGCGACTCATTTGAGGGGCCAGCCCTCAGCCCCGGTGGTTGAGGCACAGCTCGACAGATTTACTACGGTAGCTGCGAGCATACACCTTAAGAGCATACAGGCATTTGGATACGACAGTTCCATTCCTTCATCCCATACAGATGACATCTTCCCTTCCGTTCCGAAAATTCTATACCAACCGTTTCTATAACACAGGTAAAATAGTCACAATTGTTTTCCATCCCGTGTTTGCCAAACATGCTCTAAGTTAGTATCCAGCGGAATACCAGTACGGTAGTCCATGTTTTCCCCCTGATCGCCCCCTCCTGTTATCACTTACAGTGAGATCTCGCGTATGATAGACAACCGGCAGTCTAGGCTACCCGAGGTTACCCGAACAAGTTTTTATTCACAGAGTTCCACACGCTTAGAATAAGCCTAATTTTTGTTTTCCCCTGATCCTCTCTACGAGTACTATAATAAAGCCAAGAGGCTCTGCTCTCCAACCTTTGCTTTTTCAAATTCCGGGAAGACCTTGTGTTGAGCACCACACTGTACTTTACCGGCAAGGTTTAGTATTTCATCACTCGGATTTGGGCGGAAGACGTGATGGCTTCCGTGTGTAATTACAAATTCTTTGCCTGGAAACACAACACCCACAAACAGTCACGCTTTTCTCTTCATGCCATCTACCCGCAATGTCCTGACTTCTGCGAACGCAACTCCACCAAAATCCTGTGGCTCCAGCTGACTCCTTTGCCCATATGCAATAGCAATTGTGTCCGCAGACTTCAGGACATTACGAGTAGAAAACCTCGCTGGTTCCGATCTACCGGTACCTTGCTGCGCAATTCCATTTGCTCCTCTCCTCACATCCCCCCCTTCTCCTCGCCCATCCAACATTCCCCCCACCAACTCTGAGTACCCCTCCAGTAGGTCCTCCTATTGCAACTTCTCCTACACTATCCCCTAAATAATAAAAAATCCTGTCACGGTACTAGCACCCCACCACCCAAGCCGCGCAGCCCAACTTAGCCAATGCAGTATTCAGTACTCTGTGGGGGGGGGGGTCAAGAAAAACTGAAAAGCTATTTCCACTAATTCCATCCAAATATTTATGAAGACAAGTGCGGTTGTTAATAACATCCCAACAGCAGTACAGTGCACTAGGCTAGCATCATTCAGGCTATATAGTTTCATCTCGTATCGTAGGACAATAACGAGCACACAAAGTGCCACTTCTGCTTAAAGCCACCGAGAATCTCTCATTAAACACATCCGGGCAGCAAAAAATCCCTCCGTTGAAATCTACCAACAGTTTGGGAAGAGACTAACCACGCACCCATTAAATTCTCGAAAATCGGGCTTCGAGTAGGATAAGTATTAGTTCCCAAGTTTACATTTCATGAAATACCTAGCTGGCGCAGTTGTTAATACTCCTGTCGCAATTAGCGGGAGCCCAGGAGTTCGATCCACACTGACAATCAGTTATTATTGAACGATCCGTCATGTAGGGCAGGATAATTAAAAAAAGATCCTGCCCTATGGGGACTGGGAGATTGAAGAACTTAGCCTTCATCAATAGGGCTGTGGGGTTTACCAATCCTGCTACGAGGTGGCAGAATCCGACTCTAGAGCTTGAGGTTGGCGATCGGCGGGTAGCAGAAGCGACTGGGGGGGGGGTCGACAAAAATCAGAATAAAAATAAAATAATAAATAATAAAATAAAAATATTTTGCTTTTGTTTTGGAAAGGCAGCCGTTGGCCCTAAAAACCATAGGTTAGCCATTTTAGTCGTTTTCGGTAAGATACTCTCTCCCCATTTATTGCCTTGTATACATAGCTTTTTTTTCTAATAAAGTGAGGTAGTATAGATAGGATTGGCAAACGCCTGACAAGTTTGTATAGTACAGCTAGGAAAAGACTAATGTTGAAATAAGACCCGTCCTATACTGGACTAACTTAGCACCTCGGCATCTGATTGGGTTATCAGACTAACAGACAGCACTTGCCAAATCCGCAATTCAGCACATAAATAAAGTAGTGCTGGTAAGCGCCTATTCCGGCCGGGCTCGGAGTGCAGGACAGCCGTCCCGGCTTTCGCCGGCCGCAAGGCGGGCCAGACTTTGGGCATATAGTCTGACTTTGAGGCCCTGGCAAGACAGCAGATATCTGCGGCCTTTCGAGTGATAAAATGTGATTATGAAACGGAACGCCAAGATTAAGGCCCCTTTGGAAACAATGACCTGCTGCTCAGCATGCTCTCATGGCAGTCCCTTCGTTGTTTGGATAGCTTCTGGGGACGGGCTTTGGCTTCGTGGATGTGTTTGTGATTCGGGAAGGCATTTCAAATGCAGTGGTACAGTAGAGTTCTGGAATCGTGCAGGCGCCCCGAAAAGCTGTGAGAAATGCGGGAGCCATCTAAAACCGGCTTGAAAGAGCCGAACACACGAAGGCTATTTGCTCATAGGCTATAAGCGGTGCGAGTATGTCTTTCCTTATTAGCCAGGGAGTGAACAAGGGTAAGGGAGAGCCAGATGGGATAGGATGGGCATGTGTAGCGGACAATGGGGAGATCAGAGGATGTTATGTTGCGCTTATATCTGTTCCTGTCTTTACCATTTATTAGTTGTATTGTTTTTGAAAGAGTTGTCGTTAAATGAAGTGAACATCCCCGCTCCGGAGTTGTGCGATTGTTTTCGTGTGGGAACTATTCGTATTTCATAGATGCCGTTTCGTTTCGTCGTTATCTCTATCGATCTACATCGAAGAAGCCCGCCACACTGAAGAGAGACCACCGACATACAACTTAGAGTATATTTGAGGTATGGGAAATCCCTCTGAGAATTCCACGCCTCTTATAGTTTCCAATTCCAAGACATTCAGCGGATCTTAATTCCAGCAAATCGCCTACTAGAGAAAAATTAACGGGAAAATTTAGTTTGAAAAAAAAAAAAAAAAACACAAAAAGCTCAAGGGGGAAAAAAGACGAAAGAGAGAGGAGAAATAAAAACAAATAAACTCCATTTGCATGAAAGTCTAAAGGGGCTTCTAGTAGTATCCATGTGCAGAAAAACCATGATGGTCGGAGCGAGAACCACCACCGTCCAACTGTCAGGAAAATGCCTTGGTTGCTGCAGTATATTGTATCAAATCAATACTGCCATTAACGTAATAATATTATCATCCAAGTTCTACACAAACTTCCCCTTCCTCCTCGCTATCATGAGATATCACTCGATTTAAATAGTTACTTCTAGCTGTCCCCCTGTGCCAAGACCCCTCCTCTTTCTGTCCTCCCCTTCCTTATTTTCGGCCTTATGCTACTCCATACCTGCTAGAATTACCGGAGGTTCCACTGTACATTGCCCGCCTTTTTCTTTGTATTAAAGCCGTTGGATGATACTCCCGGGAAAAATAAGTTATGGTGCACTCCGTAGTTGGGGCTGGCGAAGCAGACCCCCGGCCAAACATCCTCTCTTCATCACACAAGACTAGATAGATATCACCATCCACAATAACTCCATTCTTCTCAAGCTCCAACTTAGGTTGCCCTACCTTCTTCTTGCCCCTCGTGTCACTATTGGCATGATTTTTTTTCTAGAATTGGTTGAGGTTGGTCGTTAGGGTATTTTTGGTGGGGAGTGCCGGTTGTCACCCCCGACTGGGGAGTGCACCATAACATATTCTGCGCGGGAGTATCCATCTCCCATGAAAGACAAACACAGCATATTTTTTCCTAAAGCAATGACCCATCATCAATGATTATTCAAGCTCCGCTGATTAATTACCAACAAGTTAAGATATTATGACTAAACAAAGGCAAAATTTATCCAACAGTACTGCGCAGAGAAATTGACCCTTCTAGGCTGGGGGACAATAGGCGACTCAGCACAGTACAGTACGAACCTGTGTGCTGCAATGGGCAATGCCAAGCTGGCTACTACCCGGAAGGGCAACCTTACCAAATATTTTTAACTTTCTCGCTAAAGGTCAGTTATCCCCTGTTGCGGATAAATTTTGTCTTTGCTTAGTTCGAATATTCTTAGCTAGCTAGTGCTGGTTAGGCGGAGTTCATGATTTCCCTATACTCGAATACTTTGCAGAGAGAATAGCCGGTGCTTGTTTTGCTGGAAGTGGAATAGGTCATGTTCGTCACAAGGATGGTGGGTTGAGGCTTGGCGGACGGGGGGGGGTGAGTCTATGTAAGGAGCTATCTCTCACTTCTCTCTTTCTTTCTACCACCACGACGGGAGAGAACCACGACGGTGAACGAACGAAGGCAATTGCTGAAAGTTTTTTTCTCTTTTCCCTAAGTCGGAATCAGGTGAAGTGTTTGTGAATTAGTTTGAGCTGGGCGAATTGATAGTAAATTGTGTGACTTGTTTCTCTATGTAGTTTCGGCTGTGATAGTTTGTGATTGGGGGTTACTTCCCTCCCAGGAAAGTAGATACACTGATACCCGGGAATTCTGATTTTCAATACTCCGGGGCAAAATATATCATGGCGCGCTCCCCAGACAACCGGCCCTCCCATCAAAAATACCCGAACGGCCAATCTCAGCCAATTCTAGAAAAAAAATCATGCCAATAGTGACACGAGGGGGGGGGAGAAGATGGGGCAGCCTGAGTTGGAGCTTGAGAAGCATGGAGCTATTTGGGATCATGATATCTAGTCTTGTGTGATGAAGAGAGGATGTTTGACCGGGGGCCTGAATCGCCAGCTCCAACTAGGAAGTGCACTATAACTTATTTTGCGCGGGAGCAAAAGTCATCGTTATAGTTGGTAGACAAAATTAACCCAAGACCAATGATCGATAGCAACGCAGCCCTCCTCAATACACCGCATTTCCACCTAAAGACATTTCTTTAGGTCAAATTTCTCCTATGCATTCTCCTATGTATTTACAAGTACATTTTTAATTTTTAACTTTTTCGGTCCCCATGATAGTGGAGTTGGTGGTGGAGTGCCGTTGTCATGGCCGAAGTTTTTCCTCTTGCTTGGTGCGCGGTTAATTTAATTTTATCCATCGACAATAAAAGTGGTAATTTTGGAAATAGCTCAAAACCCTCAGTTTGGCTTCAGTTAATTATCCACCGCATCAAGGAATCTGGAGCTTTCCCAGACCTCACGGTATCCAAATCTTAGTTGAATCGGACTAGTTTTGTGACTTCGGTTGACCCGTAAAACATTATTTTCAACATGTTTGCCTCCGTATATGTGGCCCAAAGAAACTTTAGGGCTTGGCACTAGCTGTTCCATATCGGGACCTGCTCGCGCCCGCCCGAGGGCCGATTCGCAACTAAAGAGACGTGTCCTAAACCTCCTAGCTCCTGGCCGCCAGTTAGCGAGCTTTAGTACTAATTAGCTGTGATGATTTAATTGGGTTGAATCTCGCTTACTATGGTATATGCTTCAGTGTTCCAAACAGTCTGAGGGGCCCACAGGGAGGGCGGGGATAACGCCAAGAAAACTGGACGGGGCACGAACGCGAGATCGCGAGACCGCGAGACGCGATCTTGAATAGGGAAAATTACATCTCATAGGAGACTGCCGTTCTCGGCTATGACCACCAGACCCGACGGGCTATTCCCCCATCAGTAAAATCACATGTACTAGACAGCCGCCCCTTGGGCAGACGGCAGGGGAAATAGCATGACGGCGGGGATTGTGGAGGGGGCGATAGCGGGTATAAGTGGACTGTGGGGTGTATATAGGAAAGGATTTGAGAGTGTAGAGAAGGACTGCTGGGGGTGGTCGCAGACCGCGGGCGATAGGGGTGGCGGCCGGGGACTGGGAACAAAAAGTGAGGGGAACTGCATAGTCAGCGGGGATGGCCGACGACCGTTGGGGGGCCCGCATCGAAATGTGAGTGATGCACTATGACGTCATGTCACAGACGAAGTAAAGAATATTCCTGCAAGGGAAGAAGGCTAAATAGATCATCAGGTCCTGCGGGTAATAAGATATTAAACTGAGCCAATTAGATTTCTGTTCCTAACACCTCCCAATTTTCCCAAAGTTGAGTGGGTGATATTAGGGCTAACTAAGTGTAACAAGAAGAGGAAAAGATAAACCAAGGAAACCATAAAAGAAGAACGCCAAAAGACAATACTGCTGGGACCTAGATGCTGCCTGCCAATCGCCCAGTTCCACTGCCGGAGGCTTTGCCGAGGTTGTCGCTGCCCTTGCCCGGCGGGATCTTTACCGCCAATGTGTCCCAATGTGACAATGTGAGCGCCGGAAAAGTTGCGAGTGGGTGGTGGGTGAGCAATAAAGAACGCAAGCAATCAAGAATGCGAGCTGTAGGAAGGGTGGTGATCTCGATGATGGGGGAAGCAGGAACGGACTATGGTAATGGGGGTCAAGAGACCGAGCGTCCTGGAGCTATGACCCCGCAGTGGCCCAGCAACCGGCTAATCGTTTTTCCATCAACCTCCGAGACACTAGTCTTTTCTCCTAACCCGGGTTCCGCATACTTTGCCCAATTGGCGATGGGTTGTACCAACCCGCCTTTATATGCTTCATTCTTAAAAAATTATACATGCTCGCTTATTAATCTACTCATGTGACACATGATTTTCACGACAGTAAACAGTGAGGGACACGAAACCTTGAATTTGAAGTGTCTAAGCATACCGGCTAAAAGAGTGAAACTGGAAACAAGCCCAGGGCCCTACTAGGCCCTATATGGCATCTCACTCGACCTACATCTTCCCTAGGACGTCCACAGAGTGGGAAAAGGACGGGCCCCCACCGGTGGCCTGTGCGGTCTTACCCCCAAGATGAATGGATTGGACGGTTCGGAACACCGCCAAGAATTATGCCAATGCCGCCCGCTTCAACAACACTCCCGGCGAGACCAAGACCCTGTTTGGCATGTGAATACGATGGTATTTTCAGTTATTCTAAATATTTCCGGTTGCACAAAAATCAGTTGGCAGCGCTGTGTTTGTTATCCACGCAAATACCCTGATATTTTTATGTCTCGGAATATATTTCCCTCTATTTGCAAGTGTTAGGCTATCGACTTTATGAGGGCACATTCACTACTATCTTATAATCTTTTGTGAAATATCATTTGAGTCTATACCGTACAGTACAGTTATCGTAGTCTTTAGGATACCGGTATTACAACACTCAGCCTTGGGGTGTTTCCGCATAAGGTCACGCGAAGACTTTCTGAGAAGAGGTAAGTTAGTATCAGGCACCAGGACCAAAAATACATCATCTATCATGACATCCCACATCCTCGCATGCTCTCGGCCGAAACGCACACTGTGCTTATCTTCTAACCCCCACCTGTTTTACCGTAGAATCTCAAATACTGGTAACGGGACAATTTACCACTTGGTAGAGAATTCCAGACTTTGGAAGAGGTGAAAGAGGGCAGAGGGGGAGAGCTGCTCGGCCTCTCTGAGAGAGATAAGAAACAAAAAAAACACCAGACCTTACCCGAGGAGGTAGGAGGCAAGTCGAATGACATATTGTATTACCCAATTGCTGGAGGTCCTACTCGCCAAAAAAAAATACTCTGCCCCGGACCTTTATCAACTTGAGTCTTAAACCAAGACTCCACCTGTTGCCATCGGCTTCAATATAAGCAAAACGCAGTTTCGAACTCTCCTGCCAGCGCCTAGGTAAAGGTTGGGGACTGACTTTTTTTCTCCTTTTTTCTTCAGCGAGTACAGTACGGTATTACTTGCTCCTTATCCCTGTGCCCCGCTCCCCTCTACGGCATTAACTTGAATAAGAGCAACACGCGTTAGTAGGTTAAAATAAGGTGAAACTAAGCCACACAAATGCCGCAATAGAATGAGAGGTCAGTGCCATAGCAATTAAACCCACAAAAGGAAGTAGGAATTACAGATTGGGTACTAAAATCAGCAGGAAAATCCAGGAAAATCCAATTTCTTCGCTTTTGGCAATGCTCAGTTTGCGCAAGTTTCTGCCACATTCTAAACCGACATACTAGCGCGTGTTGCTCTTATTCAAGTTCATGCGGTATTCTGCCGTTACAGCCACACAAATAAGCGTTGCACTTGGCGTGGAGCGCGGGAAGGGCTGGGCAAAAATTGAGCACGAGGCCTTGGCACGCGCAGCCTGTGATAAAAAGAAAATTGAGCGATGCGGAGATGAATTGTCAGAAGCACAGATTCCAACTCCGATCTCTTGCAGCTTTGCTCAACAACATACAGTGCTGAGATGTTTCAGGCTTGCCAGCGAGCGACCTCACATTTGAGCAATTTTAGGCTTTGAGGCAACGTTTGCTGCCTGACTGCATTCCAATCTAGAAAGTGCGCTTGTAAAAGTGGGTACTTGTACCTTAATGAGGGGAAGTTAGCCTGTTCCATGTCCCTCCTTCAGCTTTTTTTTTTCCCCCAATTATGCGATCCCCCCACCAATCTGATTCTACAGGGATTAGGACTAGATGTGGACCGCGCTTGACGAATTGGACTATCCGATGACTTCCTTCAAGAGCGATGTTCGCGTGTTCTAATACTTGAGGTATCAGGAAAACGGGGTCCCTATCCACCTGGGGGATCTTTCGTGGTGATCGCTTAGACTGGACTTATGGATATTGTATGCACAGTAAAACCCAAAATATCTTGTCTAGTTGCAAAAATAAGTAACACTGAATAGAAATCCAAGATGTCTCTTTCAGAGGATTACTGTCAGCGGACTTTTGGAGAGGAATTCCGAACCTCTAGTTTACATACCTTACTCTAAAAAATGGAGGAAGGAAATAAAAAGCAGAGAGTTGTACAGTGCCGCTCGCTACTCAGTCCAAAACCCTATAAAGCGGCAAGAAAAGCACAGGAAAAAAGAAAGCTGGTTGAGTTCAGTAGACAGAAAAAGGAAAACAGGCCAAGCCATCCTTACACGATATGTTATTTCCACCGTCATTGTCTGTCGCTGTGGGAGCTTACAAGGTCCCTTGGGGCGGATCTCAACGCGTGTGAGGAGTGTGTTGCACATCTATATTCCTGCCTAAATAGTTATCACTTACCGAAGTACAGTACAGCTGCTCGGTTTTCTATGCTGCACAGGGTGTAAGAGCAGCAAACCTCGCTTATGGAACCTACCAAACTTAGGCGCTTTACCTCCGTAGACTGATAAGGCATGCAGCGTCTGCTCCTTCCACATACTCTAACCCTGTGCTGTGGCTCGGTCGCTTTGCCTGACAAAAAATCATGGAAGACTTGGGCTTTTATTGGTGAAAAACTGCTGAGCTACAGAATAGGGTTACAGTATGCTGAAGGAGCGGAATCTGCACGTCTCATCAGTCCGGGGGATACCCAACCCAGCATCATGGATCAAGGGGAAAAGGGGGGGAAAAAAGAAACAGATTGCAATACGGAATTATTAGGACTAAGGGTTCGCAGAAAACAAGGCAGAGGAGAAGGAGAGGTCAGAGGGAAACGTGTCAGGGATTTGAGGTTGGTGACAACACAGAAGGAACCGGGAAATCCCTTGGTAACCAAAGGACGATGGTGAATGCGCGAGTAATCTATCGACACTCTAGGTTATGTATCGGGTGATAGTAAACCGTGCAGCATCCATGCTACCGGTACCGGCACACTCAATGCTTTCAACCTAGCGGAATACCCTCAATTTCTCTCTGCATGTCCCAGGCTTAGTCCTGCAGAAGACGATCTCATGTGTTTGCGCCCATACTTAGATATCTGATTCCCATCGGCAAAACATCCGCCAGCCGGTTTACGTGTCCCGGAATACTTCCGACACAGCTGGCATTCTCAGAGCCTGTAGGCTTTGGGACAGCCTGGCCAGCAAAGTCCAGCTTCGTCTTACTTTGAGCCAGCCTGGTCGGAGTAGGGTCCGATGGAGGGGCATTTTGGGCGCAGTGATATTGTACAAGCCCTGGCCAGGCGTGTTCGTTGTCATTTCCTCCCTCATATGTGCCCCCCGCTTTTTGCCCTTACAGCTCATACTCACCAAATGTCGACGGCCAAACCGGTCCCGTGTTCGCTGGCGGCAAGAAGGTTGCCCGACAATTTCGGAATTAGATCCGCAGAGGGTTATGTTGTGGTTGCAAAGGCATTACAGTGTTCTTGTAACTCCACCAATTTCCTACTATTGTCAATGCTGCAATACCCGAAAATGCCTATCAACAGGTTTATCAACAAATCAGCTATCTCTTGGACTACTGAAACGGTGGAAAATTTTATGCCACCCCCCAGAGCGTCTGAGACATACGTTACTCCAGCAACTTTTGTTAGATACTACAAATTCGCAAGTCTGCAAACCTCAGACCATAGCTAATATTAGCCATATGACCTCACTTACGCACATCATAACTGAAGAATTCTGAGAGGGCATCTTAGTAATCTCTGTCTCAGACACTGAGAGGGGTGGTATAAAATTTTCCACCGTTTTAGCAATCCAAGAGATAGAATATCATTGGAGACATTTTTAAGCCTGCAGTAAAAGATTATTCGGCTCCTGTCGTGCAACTTTCTCAGTGCAAGTGTACTCGTACATTCAACTGCCACGTCTCCGTTCGAAAGTGCCCCCGACTGTTGCCAACCCCGGAGCGCATTTGCTGGCTATATGCAGGCTGCCTGCAAGCAATAAGAATACTCGGGTATCTCCTGCCACATCACTGGGGGTGCACCCCGGGCTGGTCAGTTAAGCGTGTACTCGAGTATCAGGCTCGGTGGCTGCATAGAATCATATTGGAGGCAGAGGGCCGCTGGGGACGGGATGAATGATGTTCCACTGCTTCATCTCCTCTACATCCCGGAAAACATTCGAAAAAGTGGAACGAATAAACCTGTAGGAATCACGGAGCTCGAACTTATGAATACACCCTGCACCTTATACACCAGAGTGGATCTTCATGATTTATTCTGATGCCTCATAGAATGCGCCTTCTGAGTGATGGATAAACGAAGCGGTGTGTATGATAGTTCTAAAATTTTCACAATAGTCACCCTGCTGTGAATTCCTGAACCTGCATACCACGAGTGTCACTTATAGCTCCCTGCCACGAGACTGTTGTGCGAAAGGCTCTCTTGCGGGCCGGGTATCAGGGGTAAGTCTGTCGAACTCCTCTAGTTGGCACGGTTGCCTCTCAAAAAAATGGGGTTCAGGTCAGACAATGGGAGAGAGTTCGATAGCCGTTTCTCTTCCACCAAAAATTAGCGTAGATTAGCTATGTAGCGAGAGGGAAAAAAAATGAAAAGGCAGTTAAACCACATTGTAATTTCTACCCATGAACAGATTTATGCTCAGAGCCTCACACAAGGGCCACTCATGTAGCGATCGCACACACAACCTCAGGATCTCAGAGGTTTTTAAAGGCTTTTGCTGGTATGACACTTTGGTGGCTGCAAAGACCTTGTGCTTGCACCTTGTACTCGAGTACTCGTACCCGTATGTTCACAGGAAAGTCGGAATGGCGCTAAAGCGAGGTGGAACTAAGGTAGCCGAACTAACGGGAAGGCACGAAGAACGCCAACTCTCCACAGTTTAAACAGATGGAGAGCGGAGATTGGGCAGGTTCAAGAAAATCAGCACTAGGATAGAGAGCCTGGATAGGAATGCTTCCCGTATTTAGTACGGAAATTTGAATTATTAGGGGCGTTCCGGCTTTCATAGGATTTTACGGTCGAGCCTATCATTTTTCAGGCGGGGAACTAGCCGCCTGATATGCCCCTAGCTTCAGAGAAGCATGCAAAACATTGCTCTAATCTGTCGTAATCCAATAATCACAATCCGGTACCACCACTTCTGCATCCCTAAGCCACACAATAGGCCGAACTCTAGCCAAGGCGCTAGCAGCAGGCAGCACTTTTTTTTGGGAGGGGGGGGCTCCTTGTGCAGAATTGTCACTAGCTAACTGACAGGTATAAAAGACCCTCTCTCCAACTCATTAAGTTGAAGCCCCAGGAAGTCCAAGCAACTCTGCAACGACTACATTTCCACTCAGTCCAGAATCCGAGCTTGTCATCGACCCTCCTCCCTCGAGAATGCCCTGTGCTCCCGGTTACGCATACCAAGCCTCTATTGCGAGACAGCGTTTGTCGACATCCAAGGTAAGTTTCTTAGTCCCCGGAATAAGAACAGCCTTTGCTTTCTTCAACGTAAATAGGGAGCGCTCGCTGATCGGCTTGAACAGTTAAACCTCACGCTAAGAGACCCGAAATTTCATATTTTGGATAGGGGAGCGAAAGCACTGCGAAAACTTACCGCCTCAGCCCCGGCTTAAGACAAAAAATCGCGGAAAAGCGGCAGACCTTACGAGTGTTCTCAACGGGGTAGTCCGTCCGTCCTGGGCCAGGACCATGACAGACGACCTTGTGTCGTCCAGTCCAGTCTTTTTCTGAACTTGCCCGACAAATCAGAGCGAAGGACCAGGACGAACGACATTGTGTCGTCCCCGCCGTCCCCCGCCGTCCCCCGCCACCCCCGGACTCCCGGCCGTTCTACAATGGCACCTGCCATCCCCTACCCGAAATTGTCTCGCATAGTGGAGCTCATCGTCCTTCATAATAGCGGCCGTCCTGCAAGTTCACAGACGAGGGCGGGCTGCATTGTGCCGTCCCGTCTCGTCCGTGGCTCTTGGCAGTCCCCCCGTCGGGCCCTACCGGGCCCCTGGACTGTTGCGAACACTGGACCTTACTAGAGGAGGCAACTCCAACGTCCTAGCGCGAGGTTCGATTACCGTAAAATCTCATGCCCAATCTGCGCCCTCTATATGCTTAAACTGGACGACTCGGTCTTCTTCGTGCCTTCCTGTTGGTTCTGCTACCTTAGTGCGTTCCCCCTTGGTTCGCTCTAGCGCTATTCCGACTTTTGTGAGAATATACGGTATTCGGGTTCCTGCAGCAACAATCTCAACCATACCCGCGACCCGACCGAACTGGGGGAGGGGAGCGTGGGGTGGGTGGGTGAGGAATAGGCTGTATTTGGTGGGTAAGAAAGGAATCGTTGGGGTTAGGATCATAAAAGATTACCGGGTATTGATGTCAGTCTCATCTTGGGTACGGTGGAGACTATGCCTCAAAAATGCATCGGTTTGGACCCAGTGGGTGGTTTCTTTCGTTTAGCATGTATCATACCTAGAGCAATATCAACCAAATTTCTGAAATAAAAAAAACCCCCTAATTTTTCTACCCCAAAATACGCTACCCCCCACCTACTCTTTTGGCTTTTGCTAAAGACTTGGTGATTAGTATAGGGGTCGGACATCAGAAAGTGCTAGCCGGCTATCCAAATTTCTCTTCGGGGATCGCAAGAGGGAATACCCACCCACACGCTGTCCTCAGTTGAGATACTAAGGGAGAGAAACGGACGGTACCTTGCTCCATGAGGTCATCTCAACACCCTCGCCTAACTATTTTGCATTCAGGTGCTGGCGGATTATCACATCCCATACCCGATTAGGTTTGCGCTATATCCCACTGGCCTATGCATATCGATTTTCAGTCGGAGCTAATAGCCAAATATAACTGACAACAAACAGGCTTACCACACTTGACCTCGGACAGCAGATTGTTTGAGTACCATTGGCCACCACCTCCGCCCCCTGTCCCCCCCGCACATTATATCCTTCGGCGGCTGATATGGTCCCCACCCAAGCATGCAGGCTCCCGCCATCACCTCCGCCCCCCGACCCCTCGTACGTTATATGCTACAGGCTGGTATGGTCCTCACCCAAGTATGCAGGCTTTCCTCCATCGTTCGCTGCCCTTGGTGGAACACATCTTGGGGGTCACGGCGAAATCTCTCCTTCGCAAAAAGATCCACTCACCTGCCCAAGTTTGATTGGAGGTGGTATCGGTGAATCCTCTCCTACATAAATCAATCATATCGTCTACTGAAGTTTGGTTGACGCTTCGAAGAGATTGCGGACCCACCCCACCCACGTCGACGAAAGTGTCAACCGACCCTCCTCGACCTTGACAATAGTTTCGGCGAACCCTTACACAAGTCGAAGCAATTGTCAACGAACCCCACCCACCTCGACGAAAGTGTCAACCAACCCTCCTCGACCTTGACGATAGTTTCGGCAAACCCTTATCCACGTCGAAGCGATTGTCGACCAACCCTACCCACGTCGACGAAAGTGTCAACCGACCCTCCTCGACCTTGACGATAGTTTCGGCAAACCCTGATCCACATCGAAGCGATTGTCGACCAACCCTACCCACTTCGACGAAAGTGTCAACCAACCCTCCTCGACGTTGAGGAGTGTTTTGGCGAACCCTCACCAGCACCAAGTGATCGTATTGCCTGCCCGAGTTTGATCGACGACTGTGTCAGCGAACCTTCTCACACATAAATCAATCCTCTCACCTACCCAAGTTCCGTTGGCCGCCATCTCAAGCGCCATTGACCTTTCTACAAGTTTCATGACTTGGTGAGTGCTCAGCAAACAGATCTGAGATAGCGTTACATTGGGGAGGATGGTAGGGTGTGGACTGAGTGGGATTGCCGGGTGGTCAACATTGTATTACTTGGGTGTTGCCATCCGTGATCCAGGGCAGTACGCAGTGAAGCTGGGGCAAGAACCAAATTCTCTCTCGGTAACTTCTTGCCCGAGTGACACCTTGCATTCCGCTGTAGAATCACTTGCTAGGGGTTTTACTAATCTACTTCCTTCCATAGTCCCCATTACCTCAGAGATATCGCCAATCTAGGAGCCCAACCACCCAACTGCATTACAATCCAGAGGTAAGCCAACTCAGCTCGTCTATCCTGCTGTACTCATGGAAAGTGCCATGGTTAATATCAGGCCCAAAGATCAGGCCCTGCCAATAGCACCAACGATGAGGGGAAGCTTTCAAACGCTGGACCTGCCACCTCCAGGGCTCGGAAATCTACCACTCTATAAGGAGGACGATGGTTTCTACTCTGTTACTGGCCCGAGGCTTGATGCGGATGGTAGCGAGGGTCTTGTAACCCACCCTTCGAATAACCAGATTTCAAACCCTGCCAACAGAGCCCCCAATGTTTCTTTCAACCTTCAGGCCCAGGCAAACACCATCACCAAATTGGACACCCCTCTTGGCTCCTCTCTCCCCCACACCCCGAATCATATGCCTCCCACTCAATCTCTCCTTAGCCCAGGAAAACCCCCACGCAATGAGTATGTTTGCAACGAATTGGGCTGCACCTGGAAGTTCCCGACGAAGCAGGGCTTAGACCGTCACCATGAGTCGAAGCATCTCAAACAACGATACGATTGCCCAGTCCCCGGATGTGAGAACGTTGGGAAGAAGGGGATTAAAAGGAGGGACAACCTTCGGGTCCATGTGTTGAATCAGCATGGTGTTGAACTGCCTCGTGGATCCCTTCGGACCTAGACCTGACCGTCAATACGATGGCACATCTCCTGTTTTGGGAATCGTGCACCCTTCCACCCTCTCTCTTATTGTTCCTACTATGGCTATGATACCATAGAGCATTCCTTTTTCCTGCTTTTTCCCACTTGCCACCCCCTGATTTCCTGTCTTCATAAACTCTTTCTTTCATCTTCTATTTTCTCACTGTATCAAAAGCCCAGACTCCAGGTCTTCCCACTCGGAGGACACCTCGGTTTTCCTTTATTTCTCCTCATTTTTCTTTCCTGTGGGGTCCATATGATAGACCTAGCCTCAAATTTCTTTTCAGCCCCTGAGGCTTCGAAGCTCTTATACCGTCCCCGGTCGGTCCCCCGATGGGATCAATGTTCTCAACGGGGCAGTTCGTCCCGCCCAGTCCATTTTCTGAACTTGCCCGACAAGTAAGAGCCAAGGACGAGAACGGAAGACATTGTGTCGTCCCTCGTCATCACTTGCAATCCCCCGCCATCCCCCGCCGTTTTCAGCCGTCCCTCGCCGTTCCCACCACCCCCGACCGTTCTACAAAGGCACCTGCCGTCCCCTACCTGAAATTGTCTCCCATCGTGGGGCTCACCGTCATTCATGGTGACGGCCGTCCACCAAGTTCACGGACGAGGACGGACTACATTGTGCCATCCCGTCTCGTCCGGGGCTCTGGACCGTTGAGAACACTGGAAGGGATTTTCTTTTGTGTTTACTTTGGCTGCGTACATATTTTCTATTTCACATAATGTTGTTGCTGTCCCGAAGGTTAGGAAGACCTCAATTATCCGTTGGACATTTTGGCTTTTGTTCTCAGGGACCCATAAGTCTGGTTACTCATGGCTATTATTTTCGCCTAGTCATTTTCTTATAGATTTCCTTTGTGCTTTCTTGTAATTTTCATTCACCTCTAGATCGTTCGTTCGCTTAATCTTCTTCAGGTTCCTTCCCGTTCCCATTTGTTCCCATTCGGGCGTTGGCCGATATCAACTCGTCAAAGCGCAGATATCCTTAATAACCATCATTCCCGGTTTTCCCTTTTCGCGGAATCCTTCATGTAGGCAGAACCTGCCTAAAATACATTCGGCCACTCTTAGCCTTAAGACCTCTGCGTGCAGGGCATGCAGTAGATGACGGAGTAACCCCATCGTGGTATACCAGGCCAGGGCACACCCGCGAGCACGACCAGGGCTATCGACATGTCGAGGGTGACTTGCTCAGTGTTTTCAACGGAGCAGTCCGTCCGGCCTTTTTCCAAAACCGCCTTGCAACCCACCGCCAAGGACTAGAGCCCGACCGCCCCCGCGAGAAATGTCTCACAACAGCCGCCCTGCCGTACCCCAGTCCTAGGCAGTCCCCGACAAGCCCTCTATCTTCCATGCCGTTGAAAGTCATCGAAGATCACTCACTTGGCTTAGATAATTTTTTTATTCTTTCTTTTTATCATACTCATTAATGTTATGTCCACTACCGTATATTTTGTTTTGTTTTTGGTATTTTACCTTGTCCCTCGCTTTTCTCTCCTGTAACTTGGTTTGGATTGATGGAACCGGAGATGGAAGTGCAAGGGTTCTTCACCACAATGGTTGATTATGCCAAAGGCTTTCCTTATAGCAGGTTCTTGTGCACGAGAAGATACTAGGAATTATAGGGGTGGATTTCGTGCTCATTATTATTTTCGAAGTCTACCTATATTTCCGATCTATTTCCACTTTTGGCGATCATGGGATATTAGGAGGCAGAGGATATAATCACAGCCCATTCTCTCCGGTGGAATAGAATAACAGACTTCTTTTGTTCTCCTTTGCATAAGTCTCCACCTCCGTTTGGCATAACAAATTATCGAATGACCCAAAAAGCTTTACCCGCCACTGCCGGAACCTGCCCACCACACCACCTTCTCTGAGCTTATTAGGTATTATAGATATCATGTGATCAAGCTCTATCAAACCCTTTCCCAGAGAATACAGCGCTTAAATTATCTTCGTGTGGTCTAAGCAAGAAATCACAAGTGGTCACTCGGCTCTCAACTAGCGCAAGAGCTGCACAAGCATTGCTGTACGAGTGCTGCGTAGCGAAAGGGAGTCTCATAGGACGAGGAGAGGGTGCGGAATTTAGTTCAAGCTTTGTTGAAAATAGTCCTACTCGCCATACTCTCTTGATACTTCCTTTGTTTAGTTAGCTTCCGGGAGTGCACTTGTTTGACTTCGGATATGCGCTGAGGATCTCGGCATATGGCTCCGACTTTAGGCATAGGTTTATCTTCGGTTGTGCGCCGAGGATCCCGGCATGGGTTTGTCTCCGAAAAATCGCTTCGGCTTTAGGCATCGCTCGGCTTCGGGGGTGTTTGTGGAAAGCATCTCCTGTGTAGGAATGCAGCCGTTGGACAGGAAGCGGAAAAGTTATAAGGAACGCCGGAAAGGTCGTAAAAGGGTTTTACACCCGGAGAGAACATGTGTGAGGTGAGCAGTTGTTTTTGTAGAGTTCGTTGCGGGGCCTCCGGAGCCACAAAAACGACGGGGCCCCGGCCAGATTCCCCCCTGCCCCGCTCATAAGGGCCGGGGGGGGTGTTTTTTTATCCATTCCCCGCCCCTTCCCCCGCCCAGGGCCCCGCTCCACCCATGCCCCGGACGAGCCCCTATCAGAAATGGGTGGCAAGAAACGGGGCCCCGAACGGAGCGAAGCGAGGACGGGGGGAGAAATGTTCCCCCCGCCCCCCTGTAACGGCGGGGCCTGGCGAGTGAAAAACCACCCCGCCCTGTAACGAACACTAGGTGTTTGTTTTCCTTATGTTAGCCCGGCAGTGCTCACAAGGGGAAGGAGAGACTCACATGGACTTGTATGAGGTGTTACTGTCGATATATACTCCTGTCTTTGCTAGTTAGTTGAGTGAGAACTGAGCATCGAACATTGTTGTTGGGTGTGAGCCTGTGGCTGCTAGTGAAAAGATTTCTTCCCCACACTTGAGTGCGCGATCGTTTTCGTTGTGAGTTCTTGGCATCCGTTTCGTTTCACCGCCTGTCACTCGTCATGCAATTGTATCGCCACCGTTGAAGTTTGATAAGATTCGCTGTTGTATGATATGATAATTGGCAACGCCGGACTGAATACTTTCTCAAGAGGGAACCACATCAATACCTTAATCCTACTAGAGTATTGTGGTGTGACAAATGGGCCAAACAACGAACTACCACTCATAATCGCTTCCCCAACATCAACCAATAAAAGAAAATTAAAAATTAATTATATAGCAGGAATCGGGGTTTGCTACGTCATTAGTCATAATAATTATGAAAAAGAGGAGAAATTAAGTTATGATGTATCGGTTGGGCGGTGATGATTTTTTCGAAGGGTTTGTTCGGGGGGGCTATGTGGAGGCGATTGGTTGCCTATGTGTTGAAAATGGTGCTGCTCGCCATACTCTCTCGATACTTCCTTTGCTGTTTAGCTAGCTTCCGGGAGTGCGCTTGTTTGTGGCTTCGGATATGAGCCGAGGATCCGGGCATATAGCTCCAGCTTCGGGCATTGGTTTGCTATCGAGCATGCGCTAAGGATCGAAGCATGGGTTTATCTCCGGAGACTCGCTTTGGCTTCGGAGAATCGCTTTGGCTTCGGGTATACGTTTCGGCTTCGATCGTTTTGTTTAGACGTTCAAGAAAACATTACGAATGCAGGAATGTGTGATAGTTTTGGGATCGTGCAGCTTTCGGGAAAGCTGGGAGGAAAGCGGAAGCACTGTAGGGTTAGCTGGAAAGGGCTGGAAGCCTAGCGGTGGAAAGTGTTTGTTTTTCTTCGGTTAGCCAGGGTATGCTCACGGAGGATGGAGAGGCTCACATGGATATGATGTTTTTGATATATACTCCTGTCTGCGCCAGTTAGTTAGTTAGTTGATCGACCATTATTGTTGAGAGTGAGCTTGTGGTTGTTGGTGAAATATTTTTCCCGCACCCCGTGTGTGCGATGGTTTTCCTTGTAAGTTGCTTGGTATTCGTTTCGTTTCACCGCTCGTCACTCGTCGTTCAATCGTATAGCCGCCGTTCAAGTTTGATACTATGTTGCCCGAGTGTTCGGCCAATTTTCCAAAGCAGAACACCCGTGTATTGAACAACAAACTAATTAAGGAAGAGAAGGAAAGAAGGTAGAATAAAGATGAATGACTGTGAAAGGGAAAACAAGACTATGCTATCCTCCGCCATGCCCGTTTAGCACATTCCACTGTCGGAGGCATTTGGTTTCCGTGCCACTGCCCTTGCCGGTGGGGGGGGGATTGTTACCGCCGCTGTATCCCAATGTGAGGCAGGTGCTGTGGCCGCCAAGAAGACAAGCCTGCCGTGTGGTGGTGACACATCCCTCCCATCACCAGGCAGGCTAGTGTTCGTTGTTAGCGGGTGGGGTTCTGTGGCTGATTGTGTTGAAAGCATTTAGAAAGTGCGATTCGCTCCTTGCTAGAGTATTCGATATAAGCCTTGTAAGCATCGGATCTCCAGCGGCCGAGTGTCTGGATCTCCACTTCAGACATTCCCACCTCTGCGGCCCAGGTTGCTGCCCCTCTTCGGAAGGAATGGCCATTCCATGTGCCCTGGGTGAGACCAGCGAGCAAGGCTAACTGTTGTAGCCTTGCCACTACGTATTCCCTTGTGAAGGAGTCTTGGCTGTTTTCTCCAATGCAGAACAGTGGGGCTCGGTGGGGTCGGTGGGAGTCCACTTGCTGAAGTTGCCTCATGGCTTTGACAGCGCATGCCCCATCTTCGTTTGCTGCAATGGTAAGTCTGATTCCTTTCCGGAAGGGGTCAGTCTTGGAGGCTGGTATGGTCAGGTTCATGTATTTCCTGTTCTCCGATATTCAAATACTCCTTTTCGTGATGAACCACGTAGAGAATGAGGTGCCTAGTTGCCTGTCTGCATTGTGGTAGGTGAACTCCCCTACTCGGAGAAAGCCAGCGAAGGCCAAGGTAAATGCAGCCTGAAGAACTATATTGTCGTAATTGGATTGGGGGAGGTGGCTAAGAAGGCGAAGAAGATACGGCCGGGTAAGAGGGGATCTTATCCAGCGCTCAGGTTCATTATGGTCTCGTTTGATCCCTTGGATGGTTCGTTCTAGCCGTGCGTCGGAGAAGGCGGTAGTGTTGATTCCGAGGTCAAGCTGGTAGGATTTGATACCGGTAACATATTGCTTCAGGGTTTTTACCTTGACAGTTCCGGCTAGTGAGCAAAGCCACTCTATTAACCATGTGGCGAGCGCGGGGTAACATCCCCCGTTTGGGTGCTGGTAGTTTGCAAGAGTACAGAAAAGCGAGAAACGGGATCGTGGCGTATCGTAGTTACGGCTAGTGGAGGGGGCTAGCCCTCGCCAGAGATAGTGGGCTGCTACAAGTGACAATCCTGATTGCTGTATATTCGTAACCCATGACTCGGGAGCCTGCATGCGGGGTGTGACAACTGCGGTGCAAGGTTAGTAACTGTTTGGTAGTCGAAGCGAGAGAGCGCGTCGGCAAGGGCATTGTCTGTGGTGGAAATCCATCGTGCCCGGAGTTCCAAATCCCATTCTGCTGCGAGTAGTAAGCACCTCCGGAGAACTCGCATCGATTCTCCCCTTATGGTACCGTTTGACAGTCCATAGGCTACAGCCCGGTTGTCGGTATGTATTACGATTTGTTTCCCCTTCCATCCTCTACCCCAGCAGAGTAAGACTTGCTCGACGCCTCGCATTTCCTTAGTATTAATATGTTCTGAAGCGTGGGCTATCGAACTCGCCAGGGCAATGGAGAATATGGAGTATGGCTGTGGGGAGGGTTGTGCTTCGCTTGTATAGTATCCGCCTAGGCCTTTTGTGCTAGCAGCGTCGGACCAGGTCAAGATTGTTTCACGGGATCGAAAGGCAATTGACCTATTGGGGGCTTGTGACAGGATCTCCGCCCACCAGACAAGATCTTCTCGGGCCTCACTAGACAATCGCCGCTTGTGGTGGCCGCTCCCAGGAGGGAAAAGTAGTTCCATATTGTATAGTCTTCTGAGAAAAGTCCGACCTAAGGGTACTACCGTTGCGACAAAATTGAGGTAACCTGTGATCTTTTGGAGTTCTAGGAGGGAGACTGACTTCTTCTCAGCTGTGCGCGGTGTTATAGATTGCCCCTTAAGTAGCTTTTTGGCTGGAAGTCGGATGACCATCTTGCTTGTATCAAATTCCACGCCGGCAAAGCTCGCCACCGTTCCTTCTTCGTTTTTTGATTCTTTTATACTGAGGCCTACTTCGAGACAGAGATTGGTGAATACTGTAGTATACTGTGCGGTGCTCGCCTGGGGTGGTAGCACCATAAGGAAGTCGTTGAGATAGTGTATGATCCTTACCCTGAGGCCTAGCGCCTTGAGTTCTTCTTCTAATATCCAGTGGAAGACTTCCGCGAAGAAGTTAAACAAGTAAGGTGCAGTTCGGAGTCCGAAGGGGAGGAAAGATTCTGCGTAATAGGTCCCCTTCCAGTGGAATCCCAGGAGGGGGGAATCGAGCGGGGAAACGGGTATGTGACGGAAAGCAGACTTGAAGTCACGCTTTACTAGCAAGCAATATTTTCCCATGTCTTGTATTGCCTGAATGGCATCGCTTATACCGCTGTATATGATTGTTCCATAATGCTGTCTCTTGCTGCCGTCTGCCTTATCGGTCAAGCCTAGTGGCGATGCTGTATAGTGTATTGGTAAGGCTTCCTTGTCTCGGTATACTAGAAGGTGGTTCTTGCTCATCTCGGTTGTGATATCTGAAGTTACCAGCACGATATCAACCTCGGCTGTTGACAAGTTTGGGTAGATTGTTGGTGACTCTCGGACGCCTTTGTAGCCAATTCTGGCTCCGAACCTGCATATTCCTCTTATCGCGAAGGTGACTGCTTTGTCTGGGCAACAGGCGGTGAGTCTCTCCCATCCTTCAGCTCTTAGTTGGCCTACTGGCATCGGGAGAGAGTGGGGAGTGAACAATGGGTAGTGGATATTCGTGTTTGGGCGAGTGCGCTTATCACAAGGAGCAAGTGGCTGGAGGTTATATGATGTGCTATGTAGGGGGTCTGGCAAATTGGCAGATGTGATAGTAGCTGTGGGGGCAGGAAGCCCAGAGAAACTTAGCAAGAAGAATTGTGATCTATAATCAATATGGTGTTCCGGGAGGGGTGTGAGCCATGATAGCAGCATGCCGGAGAGATCAGCACGCAGGAAGGTTTAGCGTACAGCAGAGAAGCGCCCACGAGAAAAGAATAGTGTGCAAGAGAGACGGAGTGCATGAGAGAGAACAGTGCGCAAGAGAACGTACTGCGCCAGAGAACAAAACAGCGCGCAAAGGGAATGACCTGAGAAGTAGAAAAGCGTGTGGGAGTAATGAACAGGGAACTAACGTCCAATTTGGTTGTAGCGGGGTGCATGAGAAGTGCTATTGGTCCGTAGTGTGCAATGCGATATGCGGTGGCTATTGCCACAGGTGAGGCAGCAGTGTTGGTAGCGGCACTGGGGGAGGTTGCATTCTCTGAAATTCCAATTGCGGCAGGGCTGCGCTGCAGTGGACTGGGGTGCCTGACTGTGGGTCGCTGAGCTAATAGAAGAGCCAGCAGGGTGGCTATAGTTGCTGCGCCGTTCGGTTTGAGGGTAGGGGGGGGTAGTAGCAGGGCGTGGTTGGCTGGAAGAGGGCTTTGCTATGTTAGACCAGGATGGTCTCAGTGCTGGGAATGCGAAGCATTTGGAGGCTATCAATTGGCTGTCTAGTTGGCGCCACTCTGCGGGGTTGTATATATCTTTTCCGCTAGCGACCCGCTTTCGGTGGAATTGGAAGTGGTAAGCTTTAACTCCGTCCCAAGTGTATTTCTCTAGTAAATCATAGAGGTTCATTGTGTAGATGCATAGAGCCGTGGCGAGCTCCCCTTGCAGGGTATAGGGGGCCAGCTTTATCAGGATGCCACAGTACACTGCCCAAGCCTTAAAGAAACCGCTCATTCGGTATTCGCTCTCCTTCCCATCACGCTCTGCCTGTTCGAACTCGATGCCCCCGATATTAATGGTCAGGTGGGTTTCCGCCCACTCCTTCTCGCTTGCCAATAGGCGGTTGATGTTGGTTGGCTTAAAGCGGTTCTCGATAATTTGCACCAGCGTTCTTCTTTCTACTCCTGGGAATAGGGTCTCCACCGAGTCGACAATGCCACCTGCGCTCTCACCTTCAACTGCAATTGGGGTTTGGGTGGGGTATGACATACCAAGGGCTGTTGGCTGTGGTAGTGGCTGGCTGTGCTGGTTTAGAGCTCTCAGCTCAGCCAGCTGGGCTTCCAATTCGGCTATCCGAGTAAGTGTGGGGTTTGCTTGTATTTGCTGAGTGCCGGGGGCCTGGTGGTGTGTCGGTGGCTGGTTTTGGCAGGTGGTGGTGGGTTGGGAGTGATTTTGCATCCCGAGTTGGAGAACTACCCGGTCGACAATGTCCTGTTCGTGGGAGCGGAGGAGTTTTCTCATGGTGGTAAGGTTGATCGATCTCTCTGAGGGTGATGTGGATGGGGTTCGACTGGCTTGGGCCCTTGTTGAGATGTGGTTCCCCTGGTCCGATCTGGCAGTGTTCCGTGAGGTTGGGCTACCACTAAGTGTTCTCGTGTTGCTTGGTGGGGAGTGGCTGTATTCTGTGATACTCGGTTCTGCCTCGTCACTGTCACTTCCGGGGTCGTTGGTGCCTTCGCTTTCCCTGGTGGGTGTGAGGGCAGGCTCTTGCTGTTGGCCATAACTGGTGGGTGCGTGACGGCTGTGTGTGTTTTTCCGTATTCCGCCCTCAGGGCCACGCGTGTTAGCTCTGCTGGTTCTGCCTCCACGTGTTGATAATCTCCTTGGGGCCATGGAATCTGTGGCTTAAATGGGAGGTAAGTTATATTGCGATATGGGCTCGGGTAAGAGGGGCTTCTTTGGTGAGAGTTGTGCAGCGGCAATCAACAAAAAACGCGAGGTGTGGGAAGCGAGAAAGCATGGTGGTCTAGTGGTCTCGGGAGCTGGGAGAGGTATATGTATTAGGAGTTCACGGACCCCGCAGGTAGAGCTTGGGCCCGCAGTTGCCAAGCTACCGGCGAAACCTTTCTCCGCTGTCTTCCGAGACGCGGCTCTACCCCCTTGTGCTATCCCACGGGCTTTGCCCAATTGGCAATGGGTTGTGCCAACCCGACATTTAATTTCGTCAACGCTCAATGACCCATCTTCGGAGAGTATTATTTTATTGCAGAGTGGGATAGAAGTCATCGTTACTTTCCCTTTTTACTCAAAAAAGGGGCAGTTTCGAAATCACACAACAAGGGTAATTTGCCCTCAATTGATTATCCTTCACACCAGAATATATATAGGGAGTTATCCTCGCTCCACTTGAATCGGACCAGTTTTGCTCAAGTTTTTTTCTTTTCCTAGTGAGTCGTAATTTCATCCAGGACTGCATCGATCTTAAGGAAAACCACAAGACAGCAATATTCTATAGTTAACATATATCCAACTAAGCGCAGATTGATTGGCTGGTCGTTTCGGCTCACGTCTAGAAAATCTTTCGCAGAATGTCAATTACTCTGATAATCCAGGCACTCAAGTCATCATCGATTGCGCTAGGCATGGTAAACATGCCTGATCTAGTCACTCCATATCTCTAAATATCTCTAATAGTAGGAATAACTGGTTTCATGACTGCCGCAGCGAAATATCCTAAATCTCATCCAGAAAGTGAAGTCTTCGGCTAAGGAATACCCGCGTGACAGGCAAAGCCGGCACAATGTCACTCTGTGATTCAAGAAACTCTGGTCGGTTTTTCAGAAGATATTCATCTAACCCTCAATCAGAATGACCACTTCCGGTAGCCATGCGATCATCGTCCTCAGTGCCTTCGCCAAGTTCTGAAGTTGCACACCCTGTCCGCCAAGCCCCTCTCCTCTTTGCGAAAAGCCTGCAGCACCGATTCCGGGATTCCATCTCTCTCAGAAAGCTGAAGCTGGTTCAGGATTGCCCACAACATGTTCGTGATGGACTGCTCCTCCTGTGCAAGGTAATCACATTACAAACCTGTAACAGGGATATCTCTAGTACCAACTTGATCGCACACCAGTCAAATTCCTGACGAGCTGTGATTGTTGGCCATCAGTGGTATCCACTTGCTAAAGAGGAGTTTCTCACAGACCTGATATGTATCTTATCCACCCCCGAATTATCGTAGCAATATAAAATAGCCTACACCTGTACCCCTTGGCTACCGCTCCACTCCCGAAACTCTTTTATTTTCAGAAACCAACCCCCACATCATTCACCCTGCCCGCTTGTTTAATTTTGTGGGATATATAGCGATCGTATTCGTGACAGCTTTGTTCAAAGAGAAGATAAAAGTATATAAGAGATAGACGATGTTCGGTAACTTCTATTCCAACAACTGAGCGTGAACAGGACTTCTTAAGTACAAAACACAGTGACTACTCCGGCCCAAACATCATACGACTTCTACCTCTTCTCATGCCACCTAGTTACCCCTCATGCCCCTCTTTACTACCCCTCTTTGCCACGTATCCTACCCCGCTTGCCTAGGTGTCCTACCCCGCTTTGCGCATCCTTCGCCGCATTCCAGACCCAACGGACAATCCACCGTTATTCTTCTAGCATCTTCTTCTGGAGTAGGGTTGTGCGCGGTGAGGAATCCTAGGTGAGCACCGGTGATTAACAAGAGCTTGCGCACTTTGATGTCAATATAGTAGCTCTAGTATTGTCGGGGGACAAAAATAACCGCGGTTCAACGATCAATGGCAACGGACCCCACCCCATCACCCCGCACCTCCTACACTACCTAAACAAATTCCTCTAGATCAACCAAAACAAAACCATTCTGCTTGATTATTGTTTTCAATAAACTATGCCTCCTATTCTTCGCAGTCATGCCAAAAACCCTGTTCCCTCCAAGCACCTCTCTGAGTTTACCAGGGGGAGAATCCTTGGGTTACATGAGCCTCAAATGGAATCTGAGCAAATTTCCCACTACCTTAACATCCCTCCCACAACAGTCAGAAATACAATGGGAAAGGGATATCAAGAGGGAAAGGAGAATGAGGGTAGATGTTAGGCATACCGGAAGGCTTAGCTTTCCCTTAGTGAATAAAGACCTATAGTTACCCTACCTTAGGATTCTGAGTTCAAAAAGACAAGCCAACACCCCCCTCCCGCACCAGCGTTGGGACGGCGCTACATCGGCAGACGCCGCCATAGTTGCGTCCCCTCACAAAGGATATGGTCATTGGAGCCCTCCTCGTAACCCCGTATACGTCACGGCCGTCCGGACGACCGGATCCCGTTCGCAGGATATATGAGGGAAGACCTTTGGCGAGCTTATGCAGGTAGTTCGAGCCAACTCGGTCGACGTCGCACAAGGTTACTGAGCACTAAAGACGAGAGTCGCGAAAGTGGTCACTAAGTAACGGGACGTTTGAAGGACAATGGTTAAGCAACATATTCTATACTCCACGCTCTCGCCATGGAAGTCGCAGAAGTGAATAGTGTTGTTGGATGAGGTAGTTTGAGAAATCAGGTATACCCGCACTCACACACGTCAATAGCATCTGTAGGATGCTGACGGAACCATACGATAACGATATGACTATGGAAGGATAATGGCTGTTGGTGCAATTATCATAGCAAGTCTATCCTATGCCTCGCAGATGTCGGTTGCCCAAATATGTCTGCAATGCTGAGAGGTTCGATAACAAAGCTGGCCCCTTTGTTGGTTCGATCATGGAGACCATTCTGCGTATGCAAATGGTAAGCAAGACTCCATGCCGACTGTTAGGCATAGAGGAAGGCTTAGCCTTCCATTAGTGAATAAAGACCTATAGTTACCCTACCTTAGGATTCTGAGTTCAAAAGGACAAGCCAACACCCCCCTCCCGCACCAGCGTTGGGAAAGCGCTACATCGGCAGACCCCGCCGTAGTTGCATCCCCTCACCAAAGACATCGTCATTGGAGCCCTCGTCGTAACCCCGTATACGTCACGGCCATCTGTCCGACCGGATCCCGTTCGCAGGATATATGAGGGAAGGCCTTTGGCGAGCGTATGCAAGTGGTTCAAGCCAAATCGGTCTACGTTGCATAATCATACTGAGCACTAAAGACAAGAGTCGTGAAAGTGGTCACTAGGTGACGGGACGTTTTACGGATAATGGTTAGGCAACACATCCTATACTCCACGCTCTCGCGATAAAAGTCGCCGAAGTGAATGGTGTTGTCGGATGAGATAGTCTGAGCAATCAGGCATACCCACACTGACACATGTCAATAGTATCTTACGGATACTGACGGAACCGTACGATAACGGAATGACTATGGAGGGATAATGGCTATTGGTGCGATTATTGTGACAAGTCTATCTTATGCCTTGCAGATGTCGGTTGCAGAATATGTCTGCAATGCTGAGAGGTTCAATAAGAAAGCTGGCCCCTTTGTTGGTTCGATCATGGAGACCATTCTGCGTATGCAAAATGGTGAGCAAGACTCCATGCCGACAAAGATGGATCGTAACCAATGAACTCATGTGTGGGAGCACTGTCAGGAAATTTGATGATGGTGCGGTTCAGAAGTCGAAGTGAGATAACAGAATTGTCAGGGTCAAATGGTGTTCGCACTTTTAGAACAAAGCTGGAGTTTGTTAGCAGGTACTTTGTTAGTATGAGAACTAGATGTAGCCCACGACCACCCAGACGCGGCATATAAATATCGAGGTGCCTCCCGAGCTATTTGAATATTATCAAGCAACGGAGAAGAGATCTTATCAATATAAGTTTTTTACGCTAGAAAAATCTTTATCGCTTTACCTACTTCTATTTTGGAATCATTGAGCCTTCCTAGACAAATCTCGGTCTACGATTAAGATTATCGGCCTGAGTTATCTCGCAAGACTGTGAGATAGGCTTCCGGCTACCAGTATATTGATAGTTCTCCTTGTTACCAAGGCTCACTATATGACAAGACTACTCGACGAAATACGTGAAGTGATCATTTTCGAACTCTTATCTCTTGTCGATTCTATCTTCCAATATCGATTCTACACATTCGAAGAACTTTTAGGGGATACACCTCATATTCTCCAAAAACTTTACCTTTTCCCGCACGGCAATACTGTTGCCGCTGCCCCTGCTGTTATTCAGAAGGACGAAGACCTGGTCGAAGAACCAGACGAGGAGTGGAACACACCCTATCCCACGAGGGATATAAAAACCTACGAGTTTCCAGACGAATTCTGGAACATCCCATACCCTACGTCCAACAACGACAAAGCAATCCCACTTATCTGGCTTAAACCCAAGTCAATTCGATAAGCATCATCAAATCCCCTCCAAACCAGTGCAACAAAGCACAAAGAAATTCCCGGTGTAATGGCGACCTAACACATCACGATCACCAATCATGACAGAGGAAACACACGATTCCGAAATGACCGGAGAGGATGAGACTATCATCCATGGCAGTAGCCGAACCCCTGTCCCACTGGATACCAGTACAACTTGAAGGATAGATTTTGGATGACTAGTACGAGCACGCTCGAAAACACCAACTCTTAACTATGTCTCAAAGGAAGAGTTAAATCAATTCGCAGGCCACCTTGGAGGAGTTCTCGGAAAATTTAGTTAACGAATGGCTAGAGAACAGAAATCCATGTACCTGGATATTGGACGAAAATCTAGCGAAGGCCAACAACAGGCAAGAGCGCTAGGAAAACTCCAACGCCGGTTGAAGTTAGGTGAGTCCATACTGGTCGACGAATTAAACTTGTTCGAGAAGACCATCGACATGCTGGACCAAGAGTCCAGAACTATTCAGGCGGAAATCGTGGCAAAGGTCCAAGTAGAATTCCAGGCCCAACAAGCTCGTCAAGCAGAACAGGTGGAATACAGCCAGCGACAAGACGAGCAGCTTCGGGACCCTGTCCTCGAAATAGAGGGAGCCCGAGCAAACGACAATGCCAATTACGTGTTGGTTATAAATCGACACAAAGAGGAACACAGGAAGGCCGCAAGGAATCAACAGGGACGACATGAAGCAGAAATAGCGAAGCTTCATGATATCCTGATTGATTTAAAGGCCCAAGTAGGAGCCATATCGGCTCAAAGGTCAGCAGCCCCAACTGTAGTTACTGACAATAGGGAACGGCCCGTACGGAATACCGACGGGGCTCCAAAAAAACGGGCAAACGCCACTCCTGAACAAGGAGGAAACGGGGCAGGCCAATTACCACCAACGACTATGCACGGGGCAGGGGACCCCGATCCAGACAATGGTGACGATGACGACGACGACGTTGGGGAGGATGTGAAAGGAGGCCCGAGTCGCAAAGAAAAAGGAAAAGGTCTGGAGAGGCAAGATCCCGAGATAGTGGACGAAGAAGAGGACCTCGTAGACATCATGGCAAAAGCAATCGCACGGGAACGACTGCTACATACCAAACGCCCCTCCGATCCTCCATGGGTATTCAAGAATAAGTCTCATCAGGATATTCGAATATGGTTAATGGCAGTTCAAGACTATTTTGAACGGAACAGTCATCAATGGACCATGGAAATAGATCAAATTAAATACGCCATGGGACGAATGGAAGGAGACGATGTAGCTCCTTTCACAGATACCTATCGGAAAAAGATGTCGGGGGCATTGGGATATAGTAAGGAGATCGGTTACGAACGATGGTTCATGTTTGAACAAAAAGGAACCGAAGGATTTGCGCCTACACACGAGGCGGAAAGGACCCACAAGTTAATGAAACTTGAAAGATATCATGGGGACATACGACAATTCCTTTTGCAAATGGAGAACCACAACAGTAAAGTTGGACTCCAAGGAGTAGCATGGCAAGACATGCTTAAAGCTCGGATGCCAGAAGCCTGACTATTAAGACTATCATTCGAAACCTATCCCAACGACGAATTATGGCTAGCAGGATTTAAGAATGCCATGATTCAACACGAGAATCACAAGGAAGACAAACGCCTAAGACAGGGAAAGGGCGAATCCTCGGGGACATCGATAAGTCCAAAAACAGAAGAACGAGCATCGACAAAGAGCAATCCAAGACCCCCCAAAAGGTATAGGGTGCAAAAACGGGCCACCTATATGGGAGAGCCTAAGGTACCCTGTAAGAAGAAGGAGTGGTTGAAAGAAAAGACAGCTACCAATAAGAAAGAGGTAGTACACACCGACTGGGACAAAGCTCACAACTCCATCCCTAAGGATGTTATTGATCGCCGACGAAATAACAAGGGATGCATGCGATGCGGAATGACAAACCACTTTTGGAAACATTGTTGGAAGGAGCAATCTGTCACGACATTCGGTACCAAAAGGTACGAAGGAATTTAACGAAAGCGCGACCAACCCCAAGCCCAGAGAAAAAGAGTAGCTGTCGTGGCTGAACGAAGCCAGGGAGAAAGTTCACGATCTGGGAACAGAATAGACCGACCGGTTGCATGGAGCATGTACGACGGCGAGGAACTATGAATGTTCGAGGCACCACAGGCGACGGCTGATGGGTAGTCCGGGCGTAACTCCGGGAATCGAAACTCAAAAAGAACAACGCGGTGCGCACCTTATGACTTAGGTCCCAGAACAAAGAATCTATATCGAATGAACCCCTTGGTCGATGAACCTCGGAGAAACGACGATTAGACGAATCGGAGGAAGGGGAACCAAGTCATAAGAAGCGGGAAGAGAGTCCAGCCAGGCACCAGGACGACACAGCCCGACACAATCATTCATGGAAGATGGTAGTTAAGCTCGATCGTGTTAAAAGAGCTGAAACTGGACAAGGGAAGAAACCAGGACATGGATCAAGGCAAGATTGAGAGACGTTGAGCCCCGGGAAGGGTGCAAAAAAGCGTGATTTGACTTCCGACTTGGCATGCCTGGAAGCTAGCCAATAGCGACAAGACTATTATACCTCGATCTAAGGGACAAGATGGCCCAAAATTACCGGACCCTAGCGAAGCGGACGCTGCACAGTAGGGGATAGATTAAAGACAGCGGAAGTGAAAAGCTAGAATACATTGGGTATTCAGACTCACTATCTAGTTTAAACTATCCCTGAGACCGAGACAGGTACCGTTCTAGCACGAGGGTTCCGAATACGTTGAGGAAGAGCTTGGGCGAGGATAATTACCCGGGCTGTGGCTTTAGTGACAAGGGCACGCTTATCTTAAGCTTATAAGCTATCCAAGGCCCAACAGGTTTCTCGGTTAAAACCAAATGGTATAGACAAAGGTACCATTCCCGATCAGTCGCCAATGATCCACGAAATAAGTCGATGATACAGACTGCGCAGGCCTAGTCGCAAGGTGGAGCCATTGTGCGAGACGGTAATGGCTAGTATTTGGGAACTCCTCGGCAGGAGGTAAAGACCGCTGGTAGTGGGCTGCCCGAAATACTAATACAGAGAGTTTATCTGAGGAGTCCTCTCTGGACGAAACTGTGCTGGCGCGGTAATAAACAACCATAGTCAACGAGACAATGCATTTTAAGAGAAAAAACAAGAACCGGATAGCCCCCCGAGGCCAATATTGAGTTCCCCAAAACATTATTCATGTCCGGAAGGATCTGTTCAATTAGATGTTGAGGGCAAACGCACGCGCATTCATGTTTTACTGCACTCAGGTGCCAGTTGCTTCCTAATAAGCGAGAAATTAGTCGGACAACTCGACATCCCATACAAAGTCCGAAAGAAACCCATCAAAATAGTTGGATTTGATGGACTTTCAAGTTCATCAGGCGGTCAAAGATATACCCGCCCCATTACGTTAGAAATCGGGAATGGGCATAGGTCTCCCATCTCCGCCGAAATAGCGCCCACAGGACGCTTTGACCTTATTATCCCCTTTGGATAGTGGTACCACGAACACCACTTATCACATCTAGACGAACCGAAAAAATGGAGTTTCGGACAAATGACATGTCGCGATCATGTCGAGAATGAGGCCGTAAAGGACCTATTTGAATACGATGAGACGGTCGCATACGATCAAAAGGCCCAGTATGTGGGAAGAATAGTAAAGATAGAAGAAAAAGATCCCGTAGAGTTGGAAACCTTACCACGAGAATATGCTCAGTTTAAGCATTTGTTTCGACCAGAAGCATCGGAAAAAATGCCTCCAAGACGAACGTTCAATCCTGCGATCGACCTTAAGGAAGGATCGGAACCCCCTTGGGGACCCATCTACCCTATGTCGCAATACCAATTAAATACCATAAAAACATATCTTGATGAGATGTTGGCACAAGGCAAGATCACGCATAGCCAGTCACCAGCTGGAGCGCCAATATTGTTTGTACCAAAGCCCGACGGTCGCTTACGATTATCTGTGAATTACCAACAACTCAACAAATTGACAATTCTTGATAAAAACCCGCTCCCTTTAATGCGCGAATTACGAGATCGAGTTGCAGGTGCCACCATATTCACGAAGCTGGACCTCAAGGGTGGTTATCACCTGATTAGGATTAAGTAAGGTGATGAATAGAAAACAGCATTCAGGACTTGATACGGACAGTACAAATATAAAGTCATGCCGTTTGCACTGGTCAATGCTCCTGCAACCTTCCAACGCATGATGAATAAAATATTACCCGAGTTTCTGGACTAAGGGGTAGTGGTGTACCTAGATGACATCCTCATCTACTCCAAAACACATGCGGAACATGTTGCAATGCTCAAGAAAGTACTCACGAGGTTAATGGAACACCAATTGGCAGTGTCCATTAAGAAGTCCGAGTTTCATGTGAAAGCTGTCGAATTTTTAGGATATATTGTGGTGACAGACGGGGTAACAATGGGTACGAGGAAGGTGGACTCCATAAGGAAATGGAAGGCACCTATGTCTGTCAAAGAAGTTCAAATTTTTCTTGGCTTTGCGAACTGCTATCGAAGGTTCATAGAAAACTTCTCGAAGATATGCAAGCCAATAACGGAAACGCTGAAAGGAGACAAGCAAAAGTTCAACAGGAGCCGAGAGCAGAACATAGCATTTGAAAAGCTCAAACAGCGGTTTACAACGGCGCCAATCCTGGCGCATTTCTACCCGGAAAGGGAAACAGTAATCGAAACCGACGCAAGCGACTTCGCACTCGGGGCAATTTTATCCCAATTTCAGGATCAACGACTCCACCCAGTGGCATTCCATTCCCGGAAACTGAACTCAGCCGAATGCAACTATGAGATTCATGATAAAGAACTCCTAGCCATATTAGAGGCGTTCATGGAATTGAAACACTACTTATACGGTGCCGATAAACAAATCACAGTTTATACCGATCACCAGAATTTGCAACACTTTTTGACGACAAAAAAGTGGAATCAAAGACTGATTCGTTGGGCGCAATTCCTTGCATCGTTCAATTTTAAGATTTTCTATCGACCAGGATCACGAAGCGGTAAACCAGACGCATTAAGCAGACGACCGGAGTATCGTCCTCAGGAGGGAGCTGAGCATACCGAACAGTCAATCTTAAAACCAGAACATTTCTCGATAAGTCTTGTACAAGACGAACCGGTGCAGGCAAAATTGACAAAACGGATGCTAGTACAACAAGCCGCAGCCATTCAAGTAATGAAGATGGCAGCCAAGGCCACATTACCATCAAAGAGCTCAAGGTTTTCGGCAGGACACGACTTATACGCTCTGGAACACGTGCTGATTCCATCGAGAGGACAAAAGCTTGTCGGAACTAGAATCGCTATAGGAATACAGCAAGTAACCTATGCTAGAAGAGCCCCAAAAAGCGGCCTGGCATATAAAGACAGCATAGGAATCGGCGGAGGAGTAATAGACGCCGACTATACAGGAGAAGTCAAAGTTATTATGATGAATCATGGCAAGAACAGTTATCAGGTTCAGGAAGGAGACCGGATTGCACAAATGATCATCGAAAAAATAGATATGTCAGATATGATGGAAGTAGACAACCTACGAATAACGGAGCGAGGAAACCAAGGATTTGGGAGCACGGACCTATCGCCTAAGCGAACCATTGCGGTAGACCAGGTACAACCGATCATGTGTCAACTATATGCAGACTGCAGGGAAAACAGATTATTTAGCGAAAGCCATATCGGACGAAAGTCATGGCTCCTCCAGGAAGAAGTCATGGTGTCAAGCGCTATGATATCCAAAGCTCTACTACAAGAGTACGAGTTAGGACTCTTGGAAGAAGTCCGAGATGCGTCTAACCGTGATCTCGAATGGTTGAGCAGAGAAGCAATGCTAAAAGACCTGATAACACGTGGCAAAGAATTGCCTACAAATTGGCAATACAGAGACGGGTTCCCTTACTTCAAAAATCGGCTGTATATACCTGCGAACGATGCTGTAAAAACAAAGATTGCAAAAGGATGCCACGACTCGAAGGTAGCAGGACATTTTGGGATGGAAAAGACAATAGAGATAATCACGAGAGATTTTTATTGGAAAGGACTCACCGAATGGATAAAGGATTACGTCCGCTCATCCGATGAGTGCCAACACAATAAATCTCCACGACATGCACGATGGGGATTACTTCAACCTATCGGAACACCATACGCAGCAGGGAACTCTATCTCAACAGATTTCATTACCCAACTACCGGAATCACAAGGCTACACTCAAATCATGGTAGTAGTCGACCGATTCACAAAGATGGCACACTTTATCGGTCTCCCTACAAACACAACCGCAAAGGACGTCGCAAACATTTTCCTACGAGAAGTTTGGAAACTTCACGGTCTACCGACGGAAATCATATCCGACATGGATGCAAAATTCTCAGGAGAATTTTGGGAATCCTTATGCAAGTTGCTAGGGATTAAAAGAAAGATGTCAACAGCATACCACCCCCAGACTGACGGTCAGATGGAACGAACCAACCAAGTGCTGGAAGATTTCTTAAGAAATTTCGTCAATTACGACCAAGACGATTGGTATCAGCGGTTACCCTTAGCCGAATTCGCGTACAGCAATTCCGCAACCAATGCACACGGAATGTCACCCGTCTTCGCGAATTACGGTTATCATCCAAAAAGAGAATAGATGAGAGAGCGACAAGCTCAGAGCCCAGGGGCTGAATTGTACAGCCACTGGATGAAGGCGATTCATAAACGGGCGGTAGAAGCGCTAAATTATACTCGAGAGGCAATGAGAAGGTACACCGACCGAAAAGGATTACAACAGCCGGACTATAAAGAAGGTGACTTGGTAATGTTAAATAGAAAGAATATTCGTACAAAACGACCCTCGAAGAAATTAAGTCCAAAGCTCTATGGACCCTTCAAAATTATAGAAGCGAAGGGACAACGCGCTTTCAAGCTCGAAATATCGCCTACATGGAAGATACATCCAACCTTCCATGTTTTGGTGTTAGAACCTTATCGATCCGCGATCCGAGAAGGAAGAGAACAGCTTCCACGAGAGCCAGAAGAGATCGATGGCGATCGCAAATGGGAAGTGAAACGAATTATAAAGAATGAAATAATCTCTTATACACGGATAGTTCGCGGTCGCAATAAGCGAATGCGCGAACTAAGATATTTTGTTAAATGGAAAGGGTGTTCTGAGGACGAGAACACCTGGGAACCACCTGAGAGTTTAGAAAACGCTCAGGAATTGATTGAAGGTTTTCATGAGGAAAACCCAGATATGCCGAGTAGGGCAGATATTGAATAGGGAAGAAAGGTTTTCCTCGTGTGGACAAGCAAACGCATGAGGTCTTTTACCCTACTACCCGGAGTTCAAAAAGGATTTCATTTGTTCAATGAAAGGAAGATCTTAGAAGCGTTCGAGGACGAAGCTTAGAGAGAGGGAGCTCGTGTTAGGCATACCGGAAGGCTTAGCCTTCCATTAGTGAATAAAGACCTATAGTTACCCTACCTTAGGATTCTGAGTTCAAAAGGACAAGCCAACACCCCCCTCCCGCACCAGCGTTGGGACAGCGCTACATCGGCAGACTCCGCCGTAGTTGCGTCCCCTCACCAAAGACATGGTCATTGGAGCCCTCCTCGTATCCCAGTATACGTCGCGGCCGTCCGTCCGACCGGATCCCGTTCGCAGGATATGCGAGGGCAGACGTTTGGCGAGCTTATGCTGGTGGTTCGAGCCAAATCGGTCCACATCGCATAATGTTACTGAGCACTAAAGACAAGAGTCGCGAAGGTGGTTACAAAGTAACGGGACGTTTTTACGGATAATGGTTATGCAACACATTCTATACTCCACGCTCTTCCGATAAAAGTTGCAGAAGTGAATGGTGTTGTCGGATGAGGTAGTCTGAGCAATCAGGCATACCCACACTCACACACGTCAATAGTATCTTACAGATACTGACGGAACCATACAATAACGATATGACTATGGAGGGATAATGGCTATTGGAGCGATGATCGTGAGAAGTCTATCTTATGCCTTGCAGATGTCGGTTGCAGAATATGTTTGCAATGCTGAGAGGTTCGATAACAAAGCTGGCCCCTTTGTTGGTTCGATCATGGAGACCATTCTGCGTATGCAAAATTGTGAGCAAGACTCCCGGCCGACGAAGATGGATCGTAACCAATGAACTGATGTGTGGGAGCACCGTCAGGAAATTTCATGGTGTTGCGGTTCGGAAGTCGAAGTGAGATAACAGAATTGTTAGGGTCAAATGGTGTTCGCACTTTTAGAACAAAGCTGTAGTTTGTTAGCAGGTACTTAGTTAGTATGAGAACTAGATGTAGCCCGCGACCACCCAGACGCTGCATATAAATATCGAGGTGCCTCCCGAGATATTTGAATATTATCAAGCAACGGAGAAGAGATATTATCAATATAAGTTTTTTACGCTAGAAAAATCTTTATCGCTTTACCTCCTTCTATTTTTGAATCATTGAGCCTTCCTAGACAAATCTCCGTCTACAATTAAGATTATGGGCCTGAGTTATCTCGCAAGACTTTGAGATAGGCTCCCGCCTAACACCGACGAAGATGGATCGTAACCAATGGACTGATGTGTGGGAGCACCGTCAGGTAATTTCATGGTGTTGCAATTCGGAAGTCGTAGTGAGATAACAGAATTGTCATGGTCAAATACTGTTTGCACTTTCAGAAGAAGCTGGAGTTTGTTAAAAAGGTACTTAGTTAGTATGAGAACTAGATGTAGCCAGCGACCACCCAGACGCGGCATATAAATATCGAGGTGCCTCCCGAGCTATTCGAACATTATCAAGCAACGGAGAAGAGATCTTATCAATATAAGGTTTTACGCTAGAAAAATCTTTATCACTCTACCTACTTCTATTTTGAATCATTGAGCCTTCCTAGACAATCTCCATCTACGATTAAGATTATCGGCCTGAGTTATCTCGCAAGACTTTGAGCTAGGCTTCCGCCTAACAGTATATTGATAGTTCTCCTTGTTACCAAGGCTCACTATATGACAAAACTAGTCAACGACCCAAGTGAAGGCATCATTTTCGAACCCTTATCTCTTGTCGATTCTATCTTCGAACATCGATTCTACACATTTGAAGAACTTCTAGGAGATAGACCTTATATTCTCCAACTACTTTACCTTTTCCCGCACGGCAATACTGTTGCTGCTGCCCCTGCAGCTGTTCGGAAATAAGACCTGGTCGAAGAACCAGACGAGGAGTAGAACACTCCCTATCCCACGAGGGATATAAAAACCTACGAGTTTCCAGACGAGTTCTGGAACACCCCATACCCTACGCCCAATAAGGACAAAGGAATCCCGCTTATTTGGCTTAACCCCAAGTCAATTCGATAAGCATCATCAAATATCTCCCAACCTGTGCAAGTAAGGACATAGAAATTCTTTGGCACATCGGCGACCTGACACATCACGATCACCAATCATGACAGACGAAACACACGATTCGGAGATGACCAGTGGGGATGAGAATATTATCCATAGCAGCAGCCGAACCCCTGGTCCACCAGATACCAGTACAACTGGCAGGACAGATTTCGGACGACTAGTACAAGCACGCTCAAAGATACCAACTCTTAACTATGTCTCAAAACAAGAGTTAAACCAATTCGCAGGCCACCTTGGACGAGTTCTCGGAAAGTTTAGTCAACGAATGGCTAGAGAACAGAAATCCATGTACCTAGATATCGGACGACTATCGAGTGAAGGCCAACAACAGGCAAGAGCACTAGGAAAACTCCAGCGCAGGTTGGAATTACGTGAGTCCATACTGGTCGACGAATCAAACAGTTTGAGAGGACCATCGACATGCTGGACCAAGAGTCCAGAACTATTCAGGCAGAAATCGTGGCAAAGGTCGAGGCAGAATTCCAAGCCCAACAAGGTCGCCAAACAGAACAAGCAGAATACAGCCAGCGACAGGACGAGCAGCTTCGGGACAGTATCCTCGAAGTAGAGGAAGCCCGAGCAAACGACAATGCCAACTACGTGTCGGTTATAAATCGACACAAGGAGGAACACAAGGAGGCCGCGAGAGATCAAGAAAGACGTTATGAAGCAGAAATGGCGAAGCTTCATGATATCCTGAACGATCTGAAAGCCCAAGTAGGAGCCATATCGGCTGAAAGGTCAGCAGCCCCCACTGTTGTTACTGACAATAGGGAACGGCCCATACGGAATACCGACGGAGCTAAAAAGAAACGGTCAAATCCCACTCCTGAACAAGGAGGAAACGGGGGAGGCCAATTACCACCAACGACTATTCACGGGGCAGGAGACCCCGACCCAGACGATGGTGATGACAATGAGGATGACGGGCAGGATCCCAAAGGAGGCCCAAGTCGCAAAGAAAAAAGAAAATGTCGAGATAGACAAGATCCCAAGACAGGGGACGAAGAAGAAGACGTTGTAGACGTCATGGCGAAGGCAATCGCTCGAGAACGATTGCTACATACCAAACGACCCTCCCACCCTCCATGGGTATTCAAAAATAAGCCCCATTAGGATATTCAAATATGGTTAATGGCAGTTCAAGATTATTTTGAACGGAACAGCCACCAATGGACCATGGAAATCGATCGAATCAAATATGCCATGGGACGAATGAAAGGAGACGATGTAGCTCCTTTCACAGATACCTATCGGAAGAAGATGTCGGGGGCATCAGGATATACAAAGGAAATCTGTTACGAAAGATGGTTCATGTTTGAACAGAAAGTAACCGAACGATTTGCACCTACACACGAGCCAGAAAGGACCCACAAGTTAATGAAACTTGAGAGGTATCATGGGGACATACGACAATTCCTTTTGCGAATGGAGAACTACAACATTAAAGTTGCACTCCAAGGGGTAGCATGGCGAGACATGCATAAAGCTCAGATGCCGGAAGCCGGACTATTAAGACTATTATTCGAAACCTATCCCAACGACGAATTATGGCTGGCAGGTTTCAAAAATGCCATGATGCAACATGAGAATCACGAGGAAGACAAACGCCTAAGACACGGAAAAGGCGAATCCTCAGGGACATCGATAAGTCGAAAAACAGAAGACCGAGCTCCGACAAAAAGCAATCCAAGACCCCCCAAAAGGCATACAGTGGAAAAACGGGCCGCCTATAAGTGAAAGCCTAAGGTACCCCGTACGAAAACTTGGTCGAAGGAAAAGACAGCTACCCACAAAAAAGAGGTAGTACACACAGACTGGGACACAGCTCACGACTCCATCCCTAAAGATGTTATTGATCGACGATGAAATAACAAAGGATGCACACGATGTGGAATGACACACCATTTCTGAAAACAGTGTCGAAAGGAGCAATCCGTCGCGATCTTCGGTACCAAAAGGTATGAATCGAATAAACGAAAGCGTGATCAACCTCAAGCCCAGAGAAAAAGGGTAGCTGTTGTGGCTGAACGAAGCCAAGGAGAAAGTTCACAAACGGTGAACAGAATAGACCATCCGGTTGCATGGAGTATGTACGACGGCGAGGAACTATGCGTGTTCTTAGGCACCACCAGCGACGGCGGATGGGTAGTCCGGGCGTACCTCCAGGAAACGAAACTCAAAAAGAACAACGCGGCGCGCACCTTATGACTGAGGTCCCAGAACGAAGAATCTATATTGAATGAACCCTTTGGTCGATGAACCTCGGAGAAACGACGATTAGACGAATCGGAGGAAGGGGAACTAAGTCATAAGAAGCAGGAAGAGAGTCCAGCCAGGGACCGAGATGACACAGCCCGACGGAATCGCGATGGAAGTCTGTAGTTGAGTTCGAACGTGTTAAAAGAACTGAAACTGGACAAGGGAAGCAACTAGGGCACGGATCGAGGAAAGATCGAGAGACGTTGAGGACCGGGAAGGGTGCAAAAAAGCGAGATAATTTCCGACTTTGCATGCCTGGAAGCTAGCCAATAGCGACGAGACTATGCTACCTCGATCTAAGGGACGAGATGGCCCAAAATTACCGGAACCTAGCGAAAGGGGACGCTGCACAGTAGGGGATAGATAAAAGACACCGGAAGTAAAAAGCTAGGATACATCGGGTATTCAGACTCACTATCTAGTTTAAACTATCCCTGAGACAGAGACAGGTGCCGTTCTAGCACAAGGGTTCCGAATACATGAGGAAGAGCTTGGGCGAGGAAAATTACCCGAGCTGTGGCTTTAGTGACTCGGGCATGCTTATCTTTAAGCCCATACGCTATCCAAGGCCCAACAGGTTTCTCGGTTAAAACCAAATGGTATAGACAAAGGTACCATTCCCGATCAGTCGCCAATGATCCACGAAATAAGTCGATGATACAGACTGTGCAGGCCTAGTCGCAAGGTGGAGCCATTGTGCGAGACGGTAATGCCTGGTATTTGGGAACTCCTCGGCAGGAGGTAAAGACCGCTAGTAGTGGGCTGCCCGAAATACTAATTCAGAAAGTTTATCTGAGGAGTCCTCTCTGGACGAAACTGCGCGCGCGTGGTAATAAACAACCACAGTCAACTAGACAATGCATTTTAAGAGAAAAAACGAAGAACAGGATAGCCTTCAGAGGCCAATACCAAATTCTCCAAAACATTATTCATCTCCGGAAGGACCTGCCCAATTAGATATTGAGGGTAAATGCACACGCATTCATGTTTTACTGAACTCATGTGCCAGTTGCTTCCTATTAAGCGAAAAATTAGTCGAACAACTCGACATCCCATACAAAGTCCGAAAGAAAGCCATCAAAATTGTTGGATTCGATGGGCTTTCAAGCTCGTCGGGCGGTCAAAGATATACCCGCCCCATCACACTGGAAATCGGAAATGGACATAGGTCTCCCATCTCCGCCGAAATAGCGCTCACAGGACGCTATGATCTTATTATCCCCTTTCGATAGTGGTACCATGAGCACCACTTATCATATCTAGATGAACCGAAAAAAAGCAATTTCGGACAGATGACATGCCGCGACCACATCGAAAATGAGCCGTGAAAGATCTGGTTGAGTATGACGAGACAGTCGCATTCGATCCAAAGGCTCAGTATGTGGGAAGAATAGGAAAGATAGAAGAAAAAGATCCCATAGAGTTAGAAACCTTACCACGGGAATATGCCCAGTTTAAGCATTTGTTTCGACCAGAAGCATCGGCAAAAATACCCCCTAGACGAATGTTCGATCATGCGATCGACCTTAAGGAAGGATCAGAACCTCCTTGGGGACCCATCTACCCTATGTCACAATACCAATTAAACACCCTAAAAACCTATTTGGAGGAGATGTTGGCACAAGGCAAGATTACGTATAGCCAGTCACCTGCTGGGGCGCCAATCTTGTTTGTGCCAAAGCCCGACGGTCGCTTCCCATTATATGTGGACGACCGACAACTTAATAAGTTGACGATTCTCGACAAATATCCCCTTCCTTTAATGAGCGAACTACGAGATCGGGTTGCCAGTGCCACGATATTCACGAAGTTGCACCTCAAGGACGGTTACCACCTAATCAGAATTGAGAAGGGTGATGAATGGAAAACAGCGTTCAGAACTGGATACGGACAATACGAATACACAGTCATGCCGTTTGGACTAGTCAATGCTCCCGCAACCTTCCAACGCATGATGAAAAAAATATTACGCGAATTGCTCGACCAAGGTGTAGTGGTATATGTAGACGACATTCTTATCTACTCCCAAACGCATGTGGAACATGTTGCAATGGTCAAGAAAGTACTCTCGCGGTTAATGGAATACCAATTGGCATTGTGGATTAAGAAGTCTGAGTTTCATGTGAAGGCTGTTGAATTCTTCGGTTATATTGTGGCGACAGATGGGGTAACAATGAGCACAAGGAAGGTGGACTCCATAAGGAAATGGAAGGCACCTAGGTCGGTCAAGGAAGTTCAAATTTTTCTTGGCTTTGCAAACTTCTATCGAAGGTTCATAGAAAACTTCTCAAAGATATGCAAGGCAATAACGGAAATGGTGAAAGGAGACAAACAAAGGTTCAGCTGGGGACGAGAGCAGAACATAGCATTTGAAAACCTCAAACAACGGTTTACAATGGCGCCAATCCTGGCGCATTTCTACCCGGTACGGGAAACGGGAATCGAGACCGACGCAAGCGACTTCGTACTCGGGGGAATTTTATCCCAATTTCAGGATAAAAGACTCCACCCAGTGGCATCCCATTCCCGAAAAACTGAACTCAGCCGAATGGAACTATGAGATTCATGATAAACAACTCCTAGCCATATTAGAAGCGTTCATGGAATGGAAACACTACTTATACGGTGCCGATAAACCAATCACAGTTTATACCGACCACCAGAATTTGCAACACTTTTTGACAACAAAAAAGTGGAATCAAAGACAGATTCGTTGTGCGCAATTGCTTGCAATGTTCAATTTCAAGATTATCTATCGACCAGAATCACGAAGCGGTAAACCAGACGCACTAAGCAGACGACCAGAGTATCGTCCTGAGGAGGGAGCTGAGCATACCGAACTGTCAATCTTAAAACCAGAACATTGCTCGATAAGTCTTGTACAAGACGAACCGGTTCAGGAAAAATTGACAAAACGGATGCTGGTACAACAAACCACAGCCATTCAAGTAATGAAGATGGCATCTAAGGCTACGTTACCAACGCGAGGCTCCAGATTCTCAGCAGGACATGGCTTATACGCTCTGGAGGATGTCCTAATCCTGGCCCAATGACAGAAGTTGGTCGGAACGGGGATCGTGATCGGAATACCGCAAGGGACTTATGCTAGAATAGCCCCACAAAGCGGCTTAGCATATAAAAAGAGTATAGGAATCGGCGGAGGGGTGATTGATGCCGACTATACAGGAGAAGTCAAAGTAATTATGATGAATCATGGCAAAAAGAGTTATCAGATTCAGGAAGGGGACCGGATTGCACAAATGATCATCGAAAAAATAGACATATCTGGAATGATGGAAGTAGACAACCTACAAATAACAGACCGAGGAGACAAAGGATTTGGGAGCACGGACCTATCGCCTAAGCGAACTATCGCGGTAGAACAGGTACAACCGATCATGTGTCAGGTATATGCAGACAGCAGGGAAAACAGATTATTTAGCGAAAACGATATCGGGCGAAACTCATGGCTCCTCCAGGAAGAAGTCATGGTGTCAAGCGCTATGATATCCAAAGCTCTATGACAGGAGTACGAGTTGGGACTCTTGGAAGAAGTCCGAGAGGCGTCTAACCGAGATCTCGAATGGTTGAGCAGAGAAGCAACGCTAAAAGATCTAATAACCCGGGACAAAGATTTGGCTACAAGTTGGCAATACAGAGACGGGTTCCCCTACTTCAAAAATCAGCTATACATACGAGCGAACGATGCTCTGAAAACCAAGATTGCAAAAGGATGTCATGACTCGAATGTAGCAGGACATTTTGCGATGGAAAAGACAATAGAGATAATCACGAGAGATTTCTATTGGAAAGGACTCACCGAATGGATAAACGATTACGTTCGGTCATGCGATGAGTGCCAACACAATAAATCTCCACGACATGCATGATGGGGATTACTTCAACCTCTCGAAACACCATACGCAGCATGGAACTCTATCTCAACAGATTTCATTACCCAACTACCGGAATCACAAGGCTACACGCAAATCATGGTAGTAGTCGACCGATTCACAAAGATGGCACACTTTATCACTCTCCCGACAAATGCGACCGCAAAGGACATCGCAAACGTTTTCCTACGAGAAGTTTGGAAACTTCACGGTCTACCGACGGAAATCATATCCGACATGGATGCAAAATTCTCAGGAGAATTTTGGGAATCCCTATGCAAGTTGCTAGGGATTAAAAGAAAGATGTCAACAGCATATCACCCCCAGACGGATAGTCAGACGGAAAGAACCAACCAAATGGTGGAAGGTTACTTAAGAAATTTCTTCAACTACGACTAAGACGATTGATATCAGCTGTTACCATTAGCCAAATTCGCGTACAACAATTCCGCAACAAATGCACATTGAATGTCATACTTCTTCCCGCATTACAGTTATCATCTACAGATAGAATGGATGAGAGAGCGACAAGCTCAAAATCCAGGAGCTGAGTTCTATAGTCACTGGATGAAGGCGATTCACAAACGACCAGTACAGGCGCTAAATTATACCCGAGAGGCAATGAGAAGATATTACGACCGAAAAGCATAACAACAGCTGGACTATAAAGAAGGCGACTTGGTAATGTTAAATGGAAAGAATATTCATACCAAACGACCCTCGAAGAAATTAAGTCCCAAGCTCTATGGACCCTTCAAAATCATAGAAGCAAAAGGACAACGCGCCTTCAAACTCGAAATATCGCCTACTTGGAGGATACATCCAACCTTCCATGTTTGGCTGTTAGAACCCTATCGAACCTCGGTCCGAGAAGGAAGAGAACAGCTTCCACGAGAGCCAGAAGAGATCGATGGCGATCTCGAATGGGAAGTGGAACGGATTATAAAGAGTGAAATAATCTCTTATACAAGGAAGGTTCGCCGTCGCAATAGGCGAATGCGCGAACTAAGGTATTTCGTTAAATGGAAATGGTGTTCTGAGGATGAGAACACCTGGGAACCACCTGAGAGTTTAGAAAACGCTCAGGAATTAATAGAAGGTTTTCATGAGGAAAACCCAGATATGCCGAGTAGGGCAGATGTTGAATAGGGAAGAAAGGTTTTCCTCGTGTGGACAAGTAACCGCAAGAAGTTTTTTACTCTACTACCCGGAGTTCAAAAAGGATTTCATTTGTTCAATGAAAGAAAGATCTTAGAAGCGTTCGAGGACGAAGCTTAGAGAGAGAGAGCTCGTGTTAGGCATACCAGAAGGCTTAGCTTTCCCTTAGTGAATAAAGACCTATATTTACCCTACCTTAGGATTCTGAGTTCAAAAAGACAAGCCAACACCCCCCTCCCGCACCAGCGCTGGGATGGCGCTACATCGGCAGACGCCGCCGTAGTTGCGTCCCCTCACCAAAGACATGGTTATTGGAGCCCTCCTCGTAACCACAGATACATCGCGGCCGTCCGTCCGACGGGATCCCGTTCGCAGAATATATGAGGGAAGACCTTTGGCGAGCTTATGCAAGTGGTTCGAGCCAAGTCGGTCGACGTCACATAAGGTTACGGAGCACTAAAGACGAGAGTCGCAAAGGTGGTTACTAAGTAACGGGACGTTTTTACGGACAATCGTTAAGCAACATATTCTATACTCCACACTCTTGCGATGGAAGTCACAGAAGTGAATAGTCTTGTTGGATGAGGTAGTTTGAGAAATCAGGGATACCCGTACTCACACACGTCAATAGCATCCGTAGGGTGCTGACGGAACCATACGATAACAATATGACTATGGAGGGATAATGGCTATTGGTACGATTATCATAACAAGTCTATCCTATGCCTCGCAGATGTCGGTTGCCGAAATATGTCTGCAATGCTGAGAGGTTCAATAACAAAGCTGGCTCCTTTGTTAGTTCGATCATAGAGACCATTCTGCGTATGCAAATGGTAAGCAAGACTCCATGCCGACGAAGATGGATCGTAACCAATGGACTGATGTGTGGGAGCACCATCAGGTAATTTCATGGTGTTGCGATTCAGAAGTCAAAGTGAGATAACAGAATTGTCAGGGTCAAATAGTGTTCGCACTTTCAGAAGAAGCCGGAGTTTGTTAAAAAGGTACTTAGTTAGAATGAGAACTAGATGGAGCCCGTGACCACCCAGACACGGCATATAAATATCGAGGTGCCTCCCGAGCTATTCGAATATTATCAAGCAACGGAGAAGAGATCTTATCAATATAAGTTTTTTACGCTAGAAAAATCTTTATCACTCTACCTACTTCTATTTTGAATGATTGAGCCTTCCTAGACAATATCCGCCTATAATTAAGTTTATCGGCCTGAGTTATCTCGCAAGACTTTGAGATTGGCTCCCGCCTAACAGTAGAGGAAGAAATCCTAAGACTACCAAGTTGCAGGATGAAGCCATGGTTGAGGAAGCTCTCAAAAATTGCCACACTACCTATTTTGAGATTGGTAAAAAAGTTGCACCCAATGTTTCTACCAAGACAGTGAAGAGAAGAATTGCACAAAAGCATCTTAAAAAATGGGTGGCATTAGAGAGAGTTCATTTGGATGAAGATCTTGCTCAGGAGAGGTTGGAATGGGCATTAGCCCATAGACATTGGACAAGGGAGATGTGGAGAAGGAAGGCAATGTGGGGGGATGAGGTATCTGTAGAGAGA
>Ga0307509_10000233_pt1 | contig 89884 bp, 80 predicted proteins | sample 10_EM_MG_FD_202245 | JGI IMG/M metagenome (GOLD analysis project Ga0307509, IMG submission 202245) | Populus trichocarpa ectomycorrhiza microbial communities from riparian zone in the Pacific Northwest, United States - 10_EM | ecosystem: Host-associated > Plants > Roots > Unclassified | place...
AGAAAAGGCGGAACCTCCGGCAAGAAGTCTCCGCTTAGTTGCGAGTCTCCCGCTCGACGATATCAAGGTGGGGAGGATAAATTTTTTGGGACGTCGACGTAAGGACGTCGAGGCTAACGGAAGCGGCTCCATGGCGGCTTCTTTTGAGAAATCGGTGAAGGCATGTGTTAAGCTCCGTTAGATTGTGTTAGTGGTTTGAGAGTGCTGGTGGAGCTAGGCTGGGGTGGATGGTGGGGAAGATTGGAGCAATCCAGGACTGCTTCTGACTGGAGTTAATAGGGTGCCACCAAAGTCAAGCTTGCGGCTCCAAAATCGAAATATGTTGAACACATCCTTATCGCGACTCATGCAGGAGAAGCCGGAATTGCTGAAGTCTTTCGAGCGCTCAATAACAGAGTTAAAGACCAAACATGGACGGTTAGTCTCTCGTGCTTACCAGATCGTATCTCCAGGCTAACCCACATCTACACAGATTGTTTTCAAGTCACTCATCATCGTTCATCTAATGATACGTGAAGGGGAGCGAGAAGTGACACTCCGCTATCTTCGCAAGCACCCCCGATTAATAACTGTCAGTCATTACTCGGATGGTAAGAATATTTCCCAACGATCTACAATCCTTGAAATGTCGGATACCAGGCTCTAACTATTTTGCGCATTGTAGCCCAGGAGCAAGGGAGAAACATCCGTCATTACTCACAGTACTTATTGGAAAGGGCTAGGACATACGGGGATGTGAGGACGGATTACGTTCGCAGTGGTGAGGGAAGACTTAGGAAGTTGAGCATTGAGAAGGGGCTTTTGAGAGAGGTGGAGTGTGTCCAAACTCAAATCAGGGCGCTATTGAAGTGTACGGTAGGATTATTACCTTTCTGTGCTGTATTCCTACTAGGTTTCATATTTCTTTCGATAATGTTTGGTAGACTGACAAGACAATCCTGTATAGTTTCTCGATGATGATGTCGACAATGAAATTTCTCTTCTGGCCTTCCGGTTGCTGGTTATGGACCTTTTGGTTCTATTCCATGTTGTAAATGAAGGTGTCATCAATGTTCTTGGTGCGCTTTCCTTTAAGATCCTCCCTTAGATATTTTCTTAACTAATTATGCTATCAGAACATTATTTCGAAATGTCGCGTTATGACGCCGAAAGGGCCTTAGAGATCTACAAGACATTCACCAAACAAACGGCTGACGTTGTCGAATATTTGCAACAGGCCAGAGGAGTAGAAACGGCAACCCGCCTTCAGATTCCCAACTTAAAGCACGCACCAACCAGTCTCACATCTTCGTTGGAGGAATATCTTCATGATCCAGATTTCGATGTCAACAGACGGCAGTATCTCGCACAGCAAGAAGCGAAGAAGAGTGGGAAACCTATACCTACTACCAAGCCAAAATCGCCACCACCAGGGCAACAATCCAAAACTTCGGCAGCGCAACGCTTCCCGAGCCCCACTCCTGCCAACCCAGCGCCCGAGCAAGCCCAACCTAAGCCTGTCGCCCCAGATCTTATCGATTTCTTTGAGTCAATTGAGTCGGAGCAGACTCCCATGTTTGGCAATCAGCCCACCAATGGGCAACAAATACAGATGCCTCAACCTCAGAACCAATTCACTCAGCAGGCTCAGGTAGACGCTGCGTTCGGTATTCAAATGCAGCAGCAGTCTGCGCCCCAACAACCTTTTGTGGCGCCTCCGCAACAGTTCTCTACACAGACTGGGCCCGGGCCCGGGTTCGGAACTGGTTACCAAGCACAGAACCCCTACAACCAAGTTGCCCAGCAACAACCTCTTCCCTCAATTATCCAAACAAACAACCTGCCGGCCATACAGCAACCGCCTCAAAATATACAGACGAACTTCACCGGGGCGGGTTTTGGAGGCTATACTCCACCAGATCAAAATGCTGTGACTGCCCCTCTTATGTCTACAATCCCGCAGCGATTTACCCAACCCATCCAACAGCCCATCCAACAGCCCAGCTACCAGCAGCCTCAGCAACAACCTCAGCAGCAGCAGCAGCAGTCTCTTTCTCCTGCAGTCAGTTTGTCTACTGGTGCGACAGATACCAACCCATTCCGGCAATCAATGATGATGACCGGGTCTGTCTCAACAGCCCCATCTCTCTATGCAACATCCCCCCCCGCGGTCACGCAGCCCAAATCTACAAACCCGTTCGCGAGGCAAGCATCACCCACTAATTTGTCTCCGACTTCTCCCCCCTCGGCATATCCTATTTCAACGCAGTCTACATCTGCATACCCTCAGGCAATGCCAATATCGGCACAGCCCACAGTACGCTCAATGCCCACAGGGACTAATCCCTTTGCAAGAAGTGTGTCGAGCGCCGGAACTGGGTTAACAGTGCCTGCCAATGCAACAGGCGCGAGTGTGACAAACCCCTTCAGACAGAGTATAATGGCCCAACAGCAGCAGAATGGTGGGGCTCAAGGGGCAATGGGTGCATGGGAGGAGCCTAAAAACTCTGCCGGGTTTCCCCAGGAATAACAGAACAATGGCTCAGATACTGACCAACAGCACCAGCAGCAGGGGGAGACAGTTATGACGGAAACAAACCCATGTAGTAGAAGACTATGCCATGTTGTTGGCGAAAGGCGTGGTTTTCTCAATTAGCTGCGTGCGTGCGTGCATTCATATTTGGTAACTAGGGCGGATGTTTTGTTTCTTTTACGGTGCTAAATGGTAGCTACCCGGCTGGCTGCCGGAGGGTAAGGGCGGTGGCTCTCTTATTTATTTCTTGTATCTCGAGCTCTCCGTTCTTGACTCGGCTGGTGGTGCGCTGCTTTTTTTCTGGGGGGAAAAAGCTGGGTCTTTTTTGAAAGTACATTCTATCTTTCCTCTCCTTCACGAGTAAATGTCTTTAATTCTCATCCCCTTTGGGCTCCTTCAAAACGGCCGATATCCCAGGGTTAGAGCCGATCTTGTTTCTGTTTCGCTTCTCTCCATTTCGTTTTTTTTTCTTTTTTTTTCTTTCCTCTAACCTTTATTCAGCGTCTGTTGTTTTCAACCCAAGGCTGGAAATTGTAGATAGTTGGGGTAGAAATGGATTCGAGATGGAATGGGAATGGTCTCGTATGGGAAAGAGGAGATTCAGAGATGGGCGAGGGGGCTAGATAGGTTCTTGTGAATAATATAACGGAGCTGAATACGATATTGCGTGCTACATTCGACCCTTTGCCTCTGTGTTGAGTTAAACCTGTTCTAGTGGGATTTAAACTTAGTGATTAAGAGGAAATGGCTAAGCTCGGGGTGCGGTACAGTACAAGTACAGTGCTAACTTATACAGTAAATGCATTCGTGACGCCCGACTTAAAAATCGGACAGAATGCCCTGGGTGAGACTACCGTAGGCCGGGAACACCGTGCTGTGGTGCTCTTCTGTTATCGACAGATATAGGCCTTCTATGGGTACTGGCGGTAGATTTAGGATCACCGGGGCACTCGTGTAATGCCTCCTATTTTTCCTATTTTGGTCTTGGACAGTTGATTTTTTGATTTTTTTGATTTTGACTTATATCTCTTAATACACAATAAATTTATCAAAATTTAATGATGCGCTTATGATATATCCGGGGGATGGGGCCCAGTATTGTGCGGGATTATGTTCTTGATGGTATACGGGACCTCAGGGTAGTTGGTTTTTCCCTTAGAGACCAATGATTCAGGAACGGTACTGTGGGTAGTCGCTGTGGGGCCATCGCGAGAACTGGAGGAATCATGGAGCAAAAACATTCGTTCTAGGGAGCAATCTCCCTTCGGAATGTTCAGCAATATTACATGAGATCTTGCTTATCGGGTGAGATAATTCCAGCTGCCTTTACTGCTAGTGAGAGCCGTCCCGCTGTAGCTTCCAAAAGTAATACAAGTAGATACTGTACCCTTCAGGGCATCACTTCGATAGGCGTTTTGAGATTGTGGATTCTGTTGCTACATTATCTTACGGGGTGTGTGGGTAATGCGGTTTGGTATGGTATCACTCTTAGGAATATAGCGTTTTTGTTGGGGTTTCTCGCGAGTATTATGCACCCCTGGAGGTGAAGTGAAGGGGGGGTAGACTATCTGAATGCTTGAGAGCCGGCATCCGCTCACCTAGTACTACGCCTCTAATGCTTGATAGCAAGCTAAGCAATTCTCTGCCTCTCCCTCAAAAAAAAAAAATCGCTATAGTGGGCTACGGGTATGCGCTCTCCCTCAGGCTTAGTCTGGAGGCCTGGGGGGAATGAACCGCATAATGGGGCACGATATCGATATCATACCGCCAGAAAAGATGGGGGAAGAAAAAAAAACCCCCCACAATATACTACATATAGTACAAAACCTCCCTTCAAACCAGCCAACACGCGCACCTAACTTCGCCTCTATCCAAGAGCGTCGCCCTGCTCCTCCTCTACCAAGCCAACCACCATCTGCACGAATTCCTCAATTTCTTCATTACCTCCCTCCCGGAGCTTCCGGAGCTTTTCGATAGCGGCTTTAGTACCCTGCTCTTCAGTCCATTCTCGCTCGTGGGTTTCGTGCCCTCCCCCCCCACCTACTCTACCTCTTCCTCTACCCCTACTACCGCCGCGACCACGGTAGCTTGAGTTAGAATTGTATGTGGGCTTTTGGGTTGCGGCGTGAATTGAGAGGAGGTGCTGTTGGAGTGTGGGGGTTAAAGGTGTGGTCAACAGTGGAGCAAAAGGGTCTTTGTCTTCGGGTCTTGCTTCGGGAATGGTGGTGGTAGCGGCAGAAGGTTCTGGCGGCGGTGGTGGTGAAGGATTTGCCTCATGTTCGGCTTTGTGTGGTTTGTAGCAGGCGAGGGAGCAGCTATATCTGTCAGTGTGTGGCCAAGTTCGGAGAAGAAGGAAGAGATTAGACTGAGGGACGTACTAGGGAACTTTACAAGCAGGGCACTTATATTTCGATTCCGCCCCTCGACAAATTCCGCACACTGCCATGTTGTGTGGTTAAAGAGTTCATGCACTGATTGTTGGTGGCCGGAGCTCTTGACCAGCTAGTTGCCACCGCTTACAAATTTCGTCATCCCCTGCAACATTTCTCTCCCGCTTCTCTCTACCAAACTGAACCAACCAAGTTCACCACAACCACCACTTACTGCCTCCGGAACAAACAGACAAACGAGCATGTCTTCACGAAAGATTCTCACAAGACTATTCCTCCAACCCCGACCTCGCTTTGTCCTCCTCCCACCCGTGCGCCAGTTTCACACCCTCTACCGCCCCACTGTCCCACGCACAACCCACATCCTCCCAGCCCCCAAGCGCACACTCTTCATCCAAACCGAGTCGACGCCTAATCCCTCCGCGCTGAAATTCATTCCTGGCCTCCCGGTCCTACCGGAGGGCTGCCAGTCGCAGGAGTACATTGACGGCCGCGAGACCCACAATTCCCCTCTTGCTCGGAAATTGTTTGCTGTCGATGGAGTCCGCAGTGTGTTCTATGGGCCGGACTTTATCACCATTACCAAAGATGAGGAGACGCAGTGGGCCCTCTTGAAGGCGGAGGTTTATAGCCTTATCACTGAAGCGTTGAATAGTGGGGAGCCGGTTGTGCTTGAGGGCACTATGGAGAGCAGTGATACTAAGAGGGAGGAAGGGGATTCGGAGGTTGTTGGGATGATTAAGGAGTTGTTGGAGACGAGGATTCGGCCGGCGATTCAAGAGGGTGAGTATTCCTTTGTTCTTTGGGTATGAGTGGACTTGGAGTGATTTACATATATGAACAGACGGCGGAGATATCGAATACCGCGGCTTCGAGAATGGCGTCGTTAAGTTGAAACTTAGGGGTGCCTGTAGAACATGCGATTCTTCGACAGTAACGTTAAAAAATGGAATTGAGTCTATGCTTATGCATTATGTGCCCCTCCTCTTTCCTTCCCTCTCCCTCCCCACTTCTACACTCCTTCCCTTTCTAACCACAAAAATATAGATTGAAGAAGTCCAGTCAGTGGAGCAAATAATGGACCCAGAAGAAGAAGTAGCTGTCCGCGAATTCGAAAGATTTGAAGAAAAGCTCAAGAAAGTCAAGGGGCCAGGGGCAGTCGCTAGCACCGGGAAGGGAGGACTAGATAGTGCGGCGGTGTGAAGATTGGGGTTCTGAACTGCTTTTTCTTTTCTTCCTCTTTCTCTCCCCTTGCGAATGCAATTGTATGGGTTTTTTAGGCCTTGGTCGGGGTTTTTTTTTCCCCTTTACATAAGTTCTTGGAATAGATAGTGGGCATGAGCTGCGATCATGGTATATCACTCTTGGGAGGTTCGGGTGGGGGCTGTTGTGGACCAAGGGCGTTGCTTTGGCGCGAAAGCATGCTTGACCTGCCGATGGGTCTCTTGGGACTTTGGAAACTGTGTAGGCTAGTGTAGATACATGCAGAATGCTCTCACAGCTACTGGCGCGCTGTGGCCGGTACATTTTACACCGGGAAAAACAAGTATCATGGCAGGGGGACAGCGAACAGGAGGTGTACAGTGAACAACCTTACCGGATTTGATGTTTGCCACTAGATATTTGGTGTATCGTTCGTCGCACCCCTCCATTCGCCCTCCCCTTCTACTATGCTAGTGTTTGGCACGAGCCAGTAGCTCAAATCACGGATCCTCACCTGCTGCCGCCTGGTGTCAAATGTCGCGGACACCTTGTATCGCAACCGGGCCAAAATGGCACGACACAATTTCCGCCTCTGCGGCATCATCCTTTTGCTCCGGGAGCAAGGCTATTTAGCTGGCCTCCATGATATTGGAATGCCAATAAATTAAGTTAGCAAAGAGACTGGTGCTTCCAAATGTATTGTGTGGGCACGGGTGATGTCGCTTTTTGAGAGAATATATGGCAATTTACGCAACTAAGGGTAGGGGTGCTGGGGAAAGAAATTCGGGATACATAAGTGTATTTTTTGTTGCTTGTTTCTGTTGTTGAGGTCGCTGAAGTTCTTGGTATATACAGATATTCAGCTGGGGTACTCATTGTGGCGGAAGGTGTTCACGTTTATTTGATACCCCGTAGTAGATACATGATACAAGCGTAAGTGCTAGCCTCAGCTGTGGGAATGGGTATCACGGTGGGCATTAATAGGAGTATAGAGGCTCTAGTAGTACAAAGGTGTGGGGAGAAGTTTGTCAAGAAGTTTTTCTGCAGACCAGTTTTCTCTTGAGGGATATGAGAGCCTACAAGTTCTAAACACAGCGTTGAAATAAGATGGAGGTGTAGCCGCTGGACAAATGTCATAGGGAGGGGGGGGGTATTGCGTAGTTCTTGGTTTGTAAAACGGCCGCACAAGGCGCGAAGAGAAAAAAATCAGATCCACCATCAGGACTTTCGTCTAACGACTGTGCAAAAAGTGACCAAAAAAAAAACCAGGGATAATGGAAAAACCTGCACTTTAGCGAAGCTGGTGAACTCCAAAATCCCCCACTGCTCACCTTGCGCGAGTGATTTTATATGACACTGAAAAGTGTTAAGCATCGCCTACAAGATCTAAGCTCTCAGAGCCCACTAGCCTATTAATTGTGCCAGCCAAGCAGACTCATAGCTAAGGGCCGGCTTGTCTAGAACCGGCCTGTGCCACACATCCCAAAACAGGTTTGCCCTGGATCCACGGACTCCTGTGCCTTCACAACGAGTTCATCCCTAACCGCTCACTTCCCCCCTGTTGTGGTGTTACTTCCAGCAACGCTTGTCCCCCTCCACAGAGTACTTACACATACAGGCGCCATACTGAGCACTGAAAAGGCGCTATCTTGAGAACCGGGTCTAAATCACCAGCTTACCATCAACTTCCAAGCCCTCCTCCGACCACATCTGTAATTCCCTAGCGAGGCTCCCAAACTCGCGTCTCCGCCCCCCCCGTCAATCCAAGCTTAGTTTGTTTGTGAGGCATTAGAGTCCATATATAGATCGAGGGAGGTTAAGTTATCTGGGTAAGGTATGTTATTACCTTCTGGGACGGTATTTATAACATCCCTGGACCTATTTCTACAGCATGCGATGGAGTGACTAGAGCTGGCAGGGTAGTTTCTCACACAGGCGTACATGTAAGGGTAGGCCCCAGTATGCCCGAAGCGGCACCCCATTGTATCATAGCTGGTGAGATTTTCTGTAGAGTTCTTTGTTATCCGGGGTAGATACCTTCTGACTTGTTATCCACCGCCAGGAAAACGTTGTTTGCTTTACCATACGGTGAAGGTATCTGCTCAATATGAGGATTTGACTATTGGAATGTTCGGATGGACGTATTTAGTAATTGGCCTAGCTTGTGGCTCTGACACCGTCCAAAGCCACCTACTGCTCACCTCCCCAGCCCTCGCCGTGGGCAATGCTGGCCAATGGGCTTTCATACTATACTTTTGCAAAAATTTCCTCAAAGGTGAAAAGAAAACAAGGCAGCCGAGGAGCGGGGGTTTATGTCAAGTACTGACTAAACTACAGTAGAATGCACCTAGCTCTGGGTCAAGGGCCACTTTATCCCCACTACACATCCTGAACTTCACATGGTTCAGGATCTGCTACACGCTTTTGGTTATGGAGGGTGAAATAGTGGGGTGACAAGAGCTCAGTGTCCTTTTCTGTTAAATTCCTAGATTTTTATGTATCATACTCTAGGGCCAGCCTGGGGGGCATGCCTCAGAAATCAAACTCCTAAGAAAAATTTTTTCCTCTACTTTACTTTCATTGCCGAGATTTCATATGGAATCTGAGTACTCATTTGTGAATTTAAATGATACCGAAAGGAAAAAGTGAAACTATTTATACGAGAATTCTCTAGACTGGTCCTTCAAATTTGTGGGGTTACCGGTATACCACATTGCAGTTTAGGTAGAATCGTTTTCAGCCATGTTCACACTTTTTCTCTAGCCCTTGTGGATTCTTCATAGGCTAGCCCCGAACGAGCACTGCATTTCCCCTCGAAGGGATATAAGCCAATAGCTTCCGAGGCCCAATAGAGCCCCTCAAATCCAGAAATATCCCCAAGTGGAAGCATAACCAGGGTTGGATGCGAGTACAACATGTCTGGGCACAGCAGCTCGGAATTCTTTTTCTTCCCCCTTATCCCTAGAGAGTGTGCGCATGCAGCATTCCCACTAACGTAAAGTGAAGGGTGCCTAGTACTCTGCGAGAGTAGGGATAGGCAAAGTCCTAGGGAGTTCCATATCAGGTAAGGGAGATTTTATGCCACATCACTAAGATTGGCGAGGAGGGGCGAGGAGGGGTTGTTCCCCTAGGGTGAAGCTTTCCGTTTTACAATTTCTTCGTCTACCCTCGGATATCGATATCATAAGTGCTATACAGGAGAAAGCTTTATTTTGTGTGTAGCAATGCGAGACAAAATCGCAGTGGCGGAGGAGCGAATGGACGAGGAGAAGCGGGAGAAATCGAACATCATTCTGACGCACACTCAATCACTCGGTACCAGACGGCCACAATACAGCACTAGAGTATTCCTCACTGGTGGCAGTTTTGTTCAGGATATTATGCCCAACTCTAAAGCAGGTTTCACAAGTTGGCAGCAGCGGTGCTAGGGGGATTACTTTCAATTCTCCAGATCTGCGGATGCCCCTAAGTGGAAACATAGCTGACTTACCATAAAGTACTGGTATGTCTTACTTGCTGATGCCTGTCACGTGCCACTAGCCACGAAAGCGACCCTCATCTCATTAACCACCTCTCGTGAGACCTGACTAGTGACAAACAGTCTCAATAAAATTTAAACAGGTCACTGGAAGCAACGAGCTCAGCGGTCTACTTCACTATTAAGTTGATAAATTTGCCAAGGGAAACAACCCCAACGACATCTCTAACATATACACAGTATCATGCTCTGGCTGAGCATGAAAAAAGCGGCTTCTAGAAAAGAGCACAAATCTCAAAACATCCACTACGCTCAATATCGCAAATGAAAAAAAAAAGGATCATCAATCACGGCTCATAGGAAATGAAGAGAAAAGGAAAATGAAAGAGAAGCTACCATACAGCAGCCCCACGCCAACGGTCCCAGAGACAAATAGATTTACTACAAGCGTACCAAACCTTGTAGAGCAAATACCATATTCTCCCAAAGCGGTAGGAAACCATGGTGCTTGTTGCAAGGTTTTTAACAGAGAAGCTAGCATATATCCCTACCTGGTGCCCTTTCCAAACACCGCTACCACTCCTACTAGCCCCCGTTAATTTGTAGAGTGCACCTAGTACTCCACAGACAACGGCTTCCTAGAGAGCGGGCTCCCGACTTTGGGTAAGAATTGCATACTCTTTCTCCGCGCAATGAGCAAGTTCTTTGCTAAGAACGGATTCTTTGGCTCTGTCTGCGCGGGGACACGCGAGGAGAACGAGAATGCATTACTCTTCGGGGCTTGTGGAGTCTTCGGCTCGGAGAGTGCTGCGAGGGTCTTTGGCTCCATGGACTTACGGCGCTGTGATAGAATTAGTATCCGTAGTGATAATATCTAGCGAGGGTAGTAGAACGAACCCTATGTCCACCTCGCGGAATGATGTCCAAGTCGACGGCAAATTGGCTCTCGTCCACCCACTCTTGCTCGTTCTGGCAATGGATAACCCAGCCGACGCCAACACATACGACAACACCTTTGCTGTCCTTAACCTTCTGGAGAGTACGAGGACTGCCTTCTTTAAAGACTACATGTGTGATTCCGATCTTGTCCTTGTTCCCACCGTCCGGGTTCCAGTTCCATGACTTCAGAACTCGCGCTCCGAGACCGCGAAGGGCATCTTCGTATGGTCCTGACGCATCGGCGCCTTCAGCGGTGTATACATCCACGAATACGACCGCACCGGCAAGAACACCCATCTGGCTTACCATGCCGCTGTTACGGCGGGCGAAGTGGTTTGATGCTGCGGGTGGTGAGCTGCGGACTGTGGGAGATGGATCTCGCTGGATGTTTGAGGGGTAAGGATAAGGGTGAAAGTTCTCTTGGTCTTCAATTTCCATGTTTGAACCCTCGTCTTCACTGTCTTCTGGGGGAAGGTTGACCGGGATCGTGGTCTTACGGACGTGACTTTCGACAATTCCGAGGAATTCTTCTTGCGTCAAGAGGAGTTGAGGGTCGATAGGAATACCAAAGATATTGTCCATGCTGGTGTTGTTGGGCTTTGGTGGATCCCAGTCGATATCATGGCCTACTTCGCTGCTGTGCGATGGTTGAGCATCGGGAAATAAGGTTCTTCTCTCAGGCTCTGGCTGCATCGTCAAATTGATGGAAGAGACGACCTTAACGATAGGGGAGCAGGAAGGCCGGCCGGGAGGGGAAGAGGTTCTGGTGTTATCACCAAGAAGCTCATCTTCATCATCCACAAGATCAAAGAACCCGTAACTACTTCCACCCTGGCTCGGACTTCTGTGCTTCCTATTGCATGGCGGCGCTCGCGAAGGAGTGAGTGATAGCTCCTTTTTAAGGATATTCTCTGTGTTATCCTCCGAATCTTCCATTGTAATGTCCCCTTCATAATCCATTTCTGGCGCTGATGGCTTCTGGAGTTCAGGGGCGTCGCCGCGAAGAGGGGCAGGAGATGTGTTGTCAGACCCAAACGAGTCTTCAAAATCAAATCCTTGTGGAGGTGTAGGGGGGGCTGTAGAGGCCTTTGCCATTGTCATTGAGAATACTGCCTTCCTCTCCGACTCAATTTCCTCGAACATTTTGTCTAAGGACTTGGCCTCTAAGGACCGAGGCTCCTTCTTTGCCGGCGACATGATCTCGTCAAACAGGGTAGAAGAGTCCTCAGACTGGAGCATCATTTCTTGTTCAGAGTCCTTGGGGTCAAACAATTTGATTTTGACAACACGTGGGGTCTTGCTACTCAATAGGTTCGTCTCCATGTCCATTCCCAGCTCATCCTGGTCGCCATCTACTTTCACGTAGTTTGCAACTTTGACTCTCTTTGGGAGGTTTTGTATTCCGAGCTTCGATGGGGGCTGGTGGTCAATCGCGCTGAGGGTTGTGAGAGGCTCAAGTTTGAAGCTGCCTTTGATTGGACTAGCTCTGAAACCAGGAATCGATCCAGGAACAGGGCGTCTGGCGGGTGATGCCAAGACCGAGCTAGACAATCCCGATGGCTCTAATGTCTTCGTTGAGAGGCTGGCCTTAGTGGGTCGGAATGGCGACACAGGCGGTCTCCTTGCGGGGGAAGAGATCAAAGAAGCAGAGATATCAAGAGGTTTGTTCTCGTTTGGATCTATGCCAACGGGTCTGATTGTAAACCCCCCAACACGTTTGGGCTTAGCTGTAAGTTTTGGATAATGCGGACTTGACAGCTCATCTTCCGATCCGTCGTCCGGAAGTTCTAGGCCCTTGATAGGGGCTCGTCGAGCCTTGGACGGAGACAAGGCAGGTATCGGATCAAGGATAACTGTGGAGGGAGTCACAGTCGGTAACCGGAGCTTGGTGGCTGGCACCCGAATGGGCTTGACCGACAATGCACCCATTGATGTAGAAATGAGCTCGTCGGTATCGAAATGGCCCTCTTTCTGCACGGGAATGAGATTCTCTTTGTTCTCGAGGAATTTTTGAGGGCTAGCTACAAATGCCACCTTTTTCGGCACTTTGGCCGCAACTGCGGTGGGCTTCTTCGCAGCGATAGAAGCGGTTTTCTCAGACTTGCGTTTCGGAGCGGCCTTTACCCCACGAGCTGGTTGGGGAGCTGGTTCCTTCATCTTCACAGTCTTCCTGGAGGCCCTTGTGGCCCTAATCGGTAGTTCAAGTTCATTGGAGCTGGCTGTCTCCGCGAGAGCTTTTCGTTTCTCAGACGTCCTCTGGGCCTTTCCCAGCTGCTTGCTTTCAGTTGGGTTGGCTTCTGCCTTTGCTCTCGCACGAGTGAGGTATTTTCGAGGTTGAGGTTCAGCCATGGCAGTTTAAAGGGGAGAAAGAAAGGTGCGATTATTCCACGAAATAAGAAATGTTTGTGATAACTATGGATGGTATGGGGGGGTTTCTGGGTTGGGGGGGAAGAGAAGACGCGGGCGAAGTTGGGAGATTGTTATTCCAAATACAGCCCGTTACCGTAGCAACTGATGCTGGTTCATAGCTCTGTTCCCCTGATGTTGCCAAGAGATCACATGACCTTCAAATCTGGCGACTCGGTTGTCTGCCAGTGCTTCACCGACCTTGACTTTGACTTTGGCACCCAGCAACACAGAGCGTTGTTATCGCTGCTTCAGTTGCATTCAGGCGGAAAGGCAAATACCCATATCAGGGCTCACGGGATCAGCGGCGGAATTAAGCAAACATCCTATCATACAAAGAGTATCATTTATCACCAGATTTTGCTTAGACTAGGAAAGCTCTCAGAAATGTCGTACCCAACTCAGCCCTCGTTCCCCAAACAAGGTGATTACCTATTAATACGAGTGTAAATAACCAGGTCTGGACTGGTATCATACACAATGTCATGATACCGTATTGTAGACCCTTTACCGGCACGGTCCACGGAAAGCTGAGCCTTCGTGACCAGAGCAAACGCCCGGTGATGCGCAACCGTAAGATTAATTCTACTCAGGCTTCACCCCTTCGCATGTTCCTAAGCACTTTGAATAACAGCGTTTCCTACCCTTGAGCAGATTCCATTCAAGCCTTTTGACTGTTTTTAGGAGGTTAGGAAATTCGATATGAAAATTCTCGCCCTTTCTCCCCGCATATTTAGTATACTCTCACCTGTCTTCTACGCAGTGAACACTCGAGAGTTCTACGTCAATCTCAATGTCCTCTCACGCAATCACAGGTTTAGCCATTTGTGCTGCAAGCCCCTACCAATTCCCTTGCCTCTTAGGCAACCTAACAGTGCTATTACTGAATGGTATGCCGTTCTCGGTGATCATTTTTGGTATAAGTTAGCTTCAATACATTTACTCCCCAGCGTACCAGTGTGGGCACCAATAACCTCGACTTCTGCGCCGAGCTTGGCTCAATTGCCCCTTTGAAGGAAGCTCAATTGCAGTGTGACCTCAATGTCCCAGATGTTTCGTAGGGAACTTACTTTAGCTCTCCGATCAACTACGCAGCCTAGAAGGAGGTGGCGGGGACATCGGATATGGTCTCACTGGGCAATTACCCCCCGAACACTCATCTAGGGAAATTCTGGCTCGTCTCGCTGGGGCAGTTGGGTTTCCCTTTGGCCTGGTGTTCCAGGAGGGGACAACGTTACTTCTGACGATACCTCTTGAGATGGGTTGGTTGGTAAATTTATCTATTCTTACCTACAATCGAACTGCAGTTGATTTCTGAAACTTGCGATTGGTGGCACTGAGCACTGCAGTCGGTTTACCAGTACAAATACACTCACTCTCAAGCCCTGAGCAGTTGTGCGTCGATTGCTTTGCTCTGGGACCCACCTAAGTATGTACAGAATTTAGAAATGAGATCTATGGCTACCGAGTTCTAGCATTTGCGCCCCCCGCCGGTGCTTGGTTGATAATTCTAAATGAGGGCCCACGTCTGGTTGTTTTTGCAGTTTTCGAGGATCGGTTTTGACAACCGCACTTTCAACTTTCGAGTGTCGTGCCGGACACAGAAAGGGGCTAATGGAGCACTGTGGGTGGGAATACTATAGGCACCACCAAAAGTGCGAAAACAATGGGCTAGACGATCCATAAAGATGATAGTTCTAGTCTTTGGGTATATGTCCTCGTCGGTCGGGTAAAGCACTAGCGAAAATATACCAAAATAAACAAAGATCCGACCCTAATAAAATTTCAACACTAATTATTACCAAAATTCACGTTCTGGTAGCTAGGAGCCCATAGATTTAGCATATGTCTCTTCGGCTACAATTGATCACGAATCGGCCCTCGCGCAAGCAAGCAAAGCTCTAGATGTCCGAAAGCCCGTTCCGAGCCTCAGAATTTATATAGGCCCTGATATGAAAAAATATCATACCTACTTCGAAGCCTCAAGTTTTCATAGGGCCGCTAACAAGGCAAAGTAGGCCTAATTTAGCTGAAATTTGGATATTGTGTAGTCCGGACTAATTTGTGATTCCCTGAAACAATAGATAACTAATTGAGGCCAAAATAGCCTTGGAGCATAGTCGCGAGAATAGCCATTTCTAGTGCAAAAAGGGCAGGTAGCGATCACCCTTCTCACCCTACTGTAAAAGCGCATCAGGAGATACTAAAATACTGACCCCTCTGAAAACTAAAATAAACGGAATGTGTGGAAGTATCCCGGCAGTTACAGAGACCCAGCATAAGTCTCGGGGGAGGAAGCGAGTAATCTGCCATCGTCTTACACAAGTTATCAGTGTAGTGATGTATTGTGTTTAGCCAGGGCCCTAGGGCCGGATAGCTAGAGGGGATATAGAGTTGTACTAGCCGGTTATTCTACTTACTAGAAGGAAAGCAAACCGAAGGGGAATCCCCAATCGTTCCTATCAACAATCAGCAACCTTTAGACGGCACCGCCGCTCTTTAGTATTTATTAATTAGCACCTTACAATACCCCGGATACGCCACTGCTAGGTAAGGTCAATATATACACCCAGCGCTCTCTGCCTAATAGCTAGAAAGGGAGAGAAAAGGCTCCCTGAACAAAACACCCGATATAAAAGACAACAGAATCAACACCGGTGCCTTTTCCCTAATGGTATAGGATGTGGAAATAGCTACTTATTTCTCCATGCCTTCCCTATAGCCGCACGTATGTATCATGCCTCATAGGCGATTCAATACTAGAAACCCGCTCCCAGCAGCGACCATACTATTTCTGGAAGTGCAAAAAGGACAAAGTGTGAGACCCCCAATAGAAAATCTTACTCACCGGTCATGTCCTGTCACTCGTGTCATAGATTGCACTTGCCCCCCCACCCCGATGTAGTGTATAATATTGTACGTATTTTCAGAAGGCGGACCTCCAGGATTGGCTTCGAGACAGTCAAAAGAAACCCAGCCGTAATTGACTAACACAAATTTCGCACATTTCCCAGATCCAACCTCTCTATATCCTTAGTGCTCTACATATGTTTGCGCGATGCTCGGAAGATCCTGGGCATTATGTCTACGGCAACATTAGGCAGATCCGATTTAAAGCGCTGGTTTCGGTAGGGACGAAAGGGCTTATAGCATACCACTTACGGATCCTCTGAAGTATTTCCTTGTTACTGTGGAAAGTGCCTAAAGCAAGTTCTTCGTGAAACGCCGGATCAGTGATGCGCAGCCAGCACAACTCAGAGCTTGAAGTTACACACACCCCTGGCCAAGTTCCAGGCCACGTTCGGAATATCTGAGTACATGTTTCACTTTCACAGAAATTTGCGTTTTGCAAGGTTAATTTCTCCAGCTAGATATACCCGATTAAAAATAATAAAAAAACCAACTATCTCTCCTCCCAAGGATGGGCTATATCCCAGAGGTTTTACTTTCCTAAAGCCCCTTGTTGTGGTTCTCCACCCAGAGCTCAGAGTTTGGCATTTTCTTAAACCCTGTTTGAGGCACTTTGAACCTGCGCAATGAGGAGGTAAAACTTCTAGAACTACATACTGGCCTCCCTGAGGGTGAGTAAGTAGAGCATAAGCATTGCGCAGACTATAATAATATTATTGCGTAGCTTCTATGGGGGTTTTTAAGAGGGGCATGATTATAGGGGTTTAAAGGCTTGAAAATAAGCCCTCGAACCCAATACAAGCAATCACACAAGCGCAACTTAATTCATACTAGATTAAAAACAATTAAGATATCTCCCTGTATAGTGGGCTCTCAGGCTCAGGCTCTTGGGAAACATTAGGTAGAATCCGCCAGAACCAACTCATAGCTGTTGAGCAATGTTCCGGGTAATTTTATAGCGAGCGTACAGAGGATTTATTAGCATACTGGGGGCTCTTGAGGGGATTGTTTTATTCCTGATATTGGGGAAGGACCTCCGGTGGTCTACTGGGGTATCAGTGTGGGTTCGTTCGTGCTGTTTGCAGATTACAAGTGTTTATCTCAAGGGATTTAAGCCTAGAAAACGACATAGATACCACCAAGAGTATATTAAAGATGTTCCGCTCAAGCCATCATGGAAGGTCGAGCGTGTGTACTGGCGTTGGTTGGATAGACCACCTATTCTAAGTTCCCCAATAAGTTGTTCTCGCAACATTCTCTGACATAGATTTATAGGAATGATCTCATTCTCAAAACATTAGTTGCGCCAAGTCCTTTGGGATAAGGCCATCACACGAGTGATTTCTTATGATAGTAAACTAGAGGAACATGTGGGTGTCTCCGTCTTCTGCCCAACCCCCCCCAATTCCATGTATCCCTTTGAGCCAGCTGCTGAGCACCAAGCACAAAGACCTCAAATGAAATGAATCACTTCTAACTTCCCTCTTAAGGGATTCAGAAGTGTGAAAATATAAGCTCTGGCGAAAGCTTGGGTTGATACAATTAATACAATACTTTCCTGATCTTACATCTTTTGTTAGCTACTATGCGTATACGGCCTCCTCAAAGAGGCGGACATTATACTGTGAAAGACCGTGGAAGGCAGCTTACCATGGTCAATAACCACCCCGGCAGCAAAATCCTGTCGTTTTCGTACTAGAACCTCTGTACAGCACCTAGACCAAGCAACTATTATTCCGAACTGGGGGAGGTCAAAGGGGAAGAAACAAATTTCCTACCATTTGTTATCTTGTCATTCTCGTTATTTTCCCCTCCACTTTTGCCTATTCTCACAATGCTTGAGTCACTCTAACTACCCCCCAATTGCGGGCCCGACATTTAGGGGTATGGTCTATGGTCGGGTTTTACCACCTCATAGTAGACCTAACTAGCCCATTAGCCTTACTGATCAAAAGTATGCCTTCAACCTCCCAATTCCTATATGGCAGAATCTCTTGAATCCCGCTCAATAGTACCCCAATTGGAATTGAACTTCTGGGATCCCCCGGATTCAGCAATAGTTAATTGATTCTCAAGATCTCAGCCACTGCCCATCAGGTGTCCGGTAATATTGGAGTGGGAATTAGCGCTTATCTTGGTTGGAGATTGAACTCTCTCTCCCTGCCAAGTGGTGGGTAGATGGGGGGTCTGTGCTTTCCCAAATGTCTTTATTTAAGAGAAGTTATCTCTGATTTGAAACAGGGAATAGCGCTTTGCAATGCCACGACTAGCACATAATAAGAGATGTAACCTTCGATAATGTTATCTCAGAGCAACAATTCTGGCATCGATCAAGAACTGGGGGAAGAAGTTTGGGAATCAGGATTTCACAATTCATAACTTGGCTTAAATAATGTTATTAAATTGAAGAAAAATTAAAAACCACCCCACGGCCAGGAAATCACACAGCAGTTCGCACACTATAAGTGGATATTTGTCCATTCAGACCACAAAGCCATAACCCCCAACCGTGCTCAAGACAGGATTGCGAAAATGCCAGGATATAGAAGAGATGATAGACATAATAGTAGAAGTCCATTATGTATCCCACACTGATAAGTGTACAATAGGAGATTACTGCAAGTAAAACTATGACTTATGACTATCCAGTCTAGGACACTGTGTCCGGCTTCGAAGTCTGAAGTGGCTAGTTAGCTTATTCTAGTTCCGCCCCCCCCCAAGATTCTAACGGAGCATTAGATTATCGAAGTGAGGGCTGAGAGGCTATTACTTGCGTGGTTGGCTGGGGGGGGCATCAAAACCCAAAATTAGGAGGTTTGGTTTTAGAAGATGGGTATGTGTCCTCTGAGTTGAATTATGCAGGGGCGCCTCTGTCCTTGGTAGAGGAGGGGCCGAAGTGGGTAACCCATGAGCTAACAGTCGTCCTTGTTTCCCAGTTGCTCAGTGATACATCTCCCCAGCATCATACGCACCCGAATACAAGAGAAATATGCCAGGCCGTTGGAATTCCCTACCTTGTAATGGGTAGAGAGATCGCCTCGAACTGGGTCCCCAGTCTAGACAGAGAAAGAAAAGAATAGACAGCGCTCCACTAGGAGGGACAATTACAACGTCCTGGCGCGCTCCTCTTGTGTCGGGGTATGTGCTTACAGTAATATTCCTGCCCCCACAATGCTTGTTTTGCATGTCGATGTCTATGCACCTAGGTACATTTTTTGGATTAAAAATCAGCAAATCCATTTATTTTCAAGTAAGCCAAAAACAGAAGAAGCTCGAACACAAACACGGAGCACTAATGATAACTTTAGTTTGGATCCATAATATAACGCGCTTCATACCAGATAGCGATACGCTGTACTTCAACAAGTCGGTCACTTCTTCCGGGCAAGGACTGGAACCACCAAACGCCCTACTAAAAAACGAATAATCTACCTTCTAGGCAACCTTTGATCCCTCGCCGGTGGTGGGGTTTCATCCCAGTCGAAACCCCCAACCAGAGACTGCGACGTTGGTATGATACTAAACAAACAACTCTCTAACTACAAAATTGCAATCCATAAGCATACCCCCCAGAGACCCCACCGGTTTAATAGCTCGGCCCCCAATTCCATCCCACCGACTGGATCTGCTCCTCCTAAAGAGGATACGTTAGCAACAGATTTTTTTTCCAACATCAATTACACTTTCCATATATAGTCTAAATTCCTGTACCCATCCTCAATTCTTCAATAAGCTACCGGAATCTCGCCAGTTTCACCCACAGCCGCCACATCGCGTAGCCACCCTAGGACATCATCCCCGCCACACCCAAGCACCCAAGCACCCAAACCCCATCCCTCAAGGAGAAAAAAGTTTCCACCGGCGGTAAGAGTGGAGCTGCTAACGAGCAGTTAGCGTTCTATCTAGCTCCGAGACTATTTCACCTTTGTGTAGTCGTCTAACCCGTTTGTTGATGGTAACACTCTGATGGCAACTTGCTCGCAACCCAATGGCGACTGGGGTAGCGCAGCGGACTCGCGCGTAGTATAGGAGAAAAGCACTTCGGTGGGGGTAGTGTTGGAGTGGAGATGTTCGACGAGGAGCTCTCGACCGACTAGCCAGAGACTAAATACAGGTATAGAGCGCAAGAATATACAAAACGGGAAAAACCCATACAACGGGAAAACCCCACAAAACAGCAGTTACGACCCCTCCCCCTCTTCCGGTCAATTCCCTAAACTATCGTACCCTAATAACTATCAGATGGGATTACACCCATCATGAGTAAGGTTTGTGAGGCGCTGCTTATAGCAATGTATAAGGCCCTCAGAATGAACCTGCTATCTAAATCCCGCCCTTCGGATATATATTGAGCCCCAGTAATAACTATCGTAGACGCCCATCCCTCTTGTTAGTGGTGCTGCAAGACTTTGTTTGAGCCCTTGCTTGGTGGGGAGCTGAAGGTCTCAGCAGTTGACATACGGGGCGGGGGCAACTTCTCAAGAACTAGCCCTGAAGATTTAGGAGCTGTGCTCTACCTATAGTGGGTGCCAAAGATTGGGAGGGGAGAGGTAGGTGCCTTTAGGTACTCGGTGAGAATTTTCAGCCTTAATTTCCGGAATTATAATTTGTGCCCATGTAAACTGTCCGGAGTTCAGAAGGCACTAAGTCATTCACTTTGTAGCCTAAGTGCCATCTTATACGATGTCGGAATTGAGCGCCCACACATTTTTCGCGGTGCCCATTCAGTGGGTTTTTGCTATTATGTCATTGGTTAGTCAGTTTAATCTCGCTTGTTCTAAATCTTAGATATATGATAGTTTGAGAGGAATCTCTCACTCCTATGCCAAATATCCATATCTCTTACACTTGAAACCGATATGACAAGTCACCCACAAGCCATCAAAAGTAAATTTTTGTCTTCGAGATTGATTTTCAGGAGCTTCCCCACCCGGTCGACGACCCCCATCCTCATCAGCTACCCCAAGTGGAGCTAGGGGTCAATTACCGAGTGATTTCACGTGAACATGTCAAATAGAAGTCGGGAAGAAATACGGAAACCACCGGGGAGAACCCCTCACCCCCATTTAGGAGATACTTAGTCAATAGTAGTTCCAGTATTCCGAGACCAAATCCCAAATAAATCCTCAAATTAGAGCCCAATCCGTCCGCAAAATTGTCCGAAGTAATACACTTCTGTCACAGAACTAGGACACCTGATGTTCTCGAATGCTGACCAGTTGACCATCCCACTTACCTTCCGGTCTACTACCGACAATCTAGAGTGGGAGCGATAACTTCACTTTGATCTATGCTGGAGGCTTTGCGGCATTTTCCTATTACCCATCTACCCACCTATCCATTGCCCCACCCCCCCCCCCGCCTCCCCCCTCGCCAGCCGCCCTTTCCACAAACCTCTGGCACATCAAGTCCAAGATCCCCTCCATCTCTCCCGGTCAGCCACACTCACATAAGTTCCTGATTCCTACACTTCTCTCTTCTCCATGTCACAAGCGAACCGCTCGCATCAATGTGCGGAAAAATAAAAACGAAACCCAAATAGCTTCTGCACTTTGCGGAAAACGCCTCTGCCGGGAACGTGTTACCCCAGTATTACAGTCTAGACTGAATACGGACAACAGAAATAAGCACTGATCGTCACACCCCTGGCGATCATATTCTCTCCTTCCCCCCTTCGGACCTTCCTTCCTTCCTTCCTTCTTTTCTTCCTTCTCTTTCATTCTTTCTTTTTTCCAAACCCGCCCTTATTTAACCGGGCCGGTAACGCAATTTACCTTCCTTTTTTCCTTTTTTTGGAAAACCCACAGGATGCTCGCCAAAATAAAGACACCGGGACAAAATACCCCGCCTCGTAGAGTGCTCAACAGAGAAGCCAAAAATCCCAAGTGAGGTTGAGTAACTTTGGCCTGCACATGAACTTGAACATCTCTAGACAAAAACACGAGCTCTCTCCATTTCAGCAATTCTTTCCTTTTTTCTCTCCTACTTACATAAATCATACAGCAAATCAAGTCGTATGATGCAAGCTCCAGCCTTTAGTTACTGCAAAATACACCCCCTCTATCGCGGGACTGTTTACAATAAAGTCCCCGAGTGGTTGTGCGCAACCCTCTAAGCTTCAACTGTATAATCTGGTACTATGAGGACAACCAAATCATTGTATTAGTTTCGACTAGTCAGATAGGGAAGCAAGGAATTTTAGAAGGCAATATAGATTAAATTAAAAGCTGTATCTCCCCGAGATGAAATACTATCACAGCCTTGAATATTTTGGACATAAACTTGGTAAAACCAACCCCTGGACCCACAGAAGACATTCATCGAAATACCCACCCGGGTGTCAAGCTGTCAAGACCCCTTGCTGGCATTCTATCAACGCAGGGCATTCTATCCTCCTACCCTTGTTCTGATGAACATCATATGTACCAGTTTTCCGGTCCTTTTTTATTATTATGATACTCCTTTTATGTTCAGATTAACCCGGACCACAACACAGAGTAGAGCCACGGGTGGATGATATCAATAAATGAACAAATGGGTGGGATGCTAGTTAATTGGAATAGCGACTGGGATTTCAATAGCTCGTTGAAAGCCTCCCCCCTTCTGAAGAGTCAAGTAGTCCCTGAACTCTCGGGCGGAGATAAGCCAGAGCCCCGTGCGAGACCCGTGCGAGACCCGTGATACTCATTCCTTTCTACGTTCTTTCCTCTAACAGGTTCCATTCTACATCCCACCTTGAAGAATATTCCAGGTGCTTGCAGGCTTGGTTGGTTGATTGAATTGAGTGATTGAAAGATGGTGGGTGATTTGGCCGTGTGCCACCACAATTAGACATCACCACATCCATTGATAATTAATAATACGGCACGTGTGATTCCAAATTCATGGGAGTAAACTCCGTAGGTTACCTCTATCTCGGGCTAGTTTTGCAAAAGTCAGTGGTAGGGAGGTTACTCGTACGGGAGTGCTTCCGTCAAGTCGATACGGGTGATAAGTGATGATCTCTTCTGAAGCTGCAATTATGGCTGAAGATTACCTGACATGCATTAGGATTTTCTCCAACCCCCCTCCAAACAGACTCGGTTATCGGAAACCTACTATCTGTCGGCAATAAGCCAAAGATAGCTAAAATCCCCAATACAGAGAGTGTAATGCGATCCCATAATAATCATAAATCAGCCAGCAATCATTAGCCTAGGCGAATGATATTTTGCAAATCGTGGGGGAAACCCAGAGACCCAAACGCATCCCTGGTAGCCAGCCGGAGTCTCCATTTCCCCGACCTTGTAGGGCACAGAAGACTGATCCGGCGGAGATCCCTGCAATACCATACTATCTTGCATACGAGCTTTCTTCGGTCAGCACAGCAAGGTGCCGTAGATAGGTAGGTATCACAGCTTGAACGACTTGGGAAGTGTGGCCGAGTTGAGCTCTCTCTAAAGGATTGAAACTGGGCTTCGGGTGCCCTTCACAACCTCCTACCCCACCACACATATATTGGTCTACCTCCCGGGAAACTTGAAGCGTTATAACAGTGCGGCGGGGACCAATAGGGGTTGCGCCTTACTGCGCGAGCACTCTAGCACAAGTGCCGGATACCGGTACCGCAGTTTCCGGATGCCCACCAGCGTAAATCAGAAGGACTGAAAATGTCAAAATGGTACGCTTGCATCCACCATAGTAATTGTTACAGCACACTCCTGCCACCCAATCTCACAGTCAGTAATGCGCATAGGAAGCTAAGCTAGAGCAAGAAGAAGGAAAAAAATCAAAATCAAGAGAACAAACGCCTTTCCTTCGGACTCTCTGACTATAGTAGCGGTACAAATAGGCTATTAATTGCAACATTTGAGACCTCCCCGTTACTGTAGTAGGTGGTACAAAAACGGCCTTTTAAAAACATCCATTTTGGGCGCTAAAATGGTTATGGCAGATACTGTACCGGTATCTGAGCCTCCGGCTTTGGGAGATCCGAGCGAGATCAGCAAGTAAAGTGGCAAACAATTCTTTCGTATTCTCGCTCGTTACTTGGATCGGCATTGCATCCAGAGCAGAGCCGCTGAAAAAGCTTTCCACCATCCCCCTGGCTCCCCCCACTCTCGTCCCCAACCCAAGGATCCACCAAGAAGATCTTGAGCCAGTCGGGCATCTGCAAGTTGCTGCACTTACAGTAGCGTCGTCAGAGGGCCGCACCACCTTGTTTTCACACCTATATTCCCGGTGTCCTCCATATATTCGGAAGGAGGAGCTGGGGGGGGGGGCGGCGGGGTATTAGAATGAGTCCAATCTTGAGCGCTACGTCTCTTTGTTCTGCCCACCACACCGGCATTCCCCAATTTTAATTTCGCTGTGATGGTTTCTTTTCGTCACCGTCGTGCCGCGGCGATGTGATTGTGAGTGAGCTCTCATCCTGAGTGCGTACCGAGTGTTTGACCCACTCGAGCCTTGACCGGTCTTTGAATCGTCTTCTGCGAAGAATATAAGTTTGGTGATTTGGAATTTGTGACCTAACTAGTAGTGAGCTAATTATTTTCTTCGATCTTGATTTCGATTCCTCGGGATGGGGAAATTGTAAGTTACCTCACACTAGCGAAGAACATCTCCTCAGCATACTTCCAAAAGGAAAATACAGTAGCCCGACAGCCCAAATGCCTTCTTCTTCCCCAACTTATCAGTGAAACGAGCTCTCCTGACAATAAAATACCCTTGGCTGGTGCCATAGCATACTACCGTAGTGCACCTCTCTCCCTCCCCTCATCCTCCCCTCGGTATTAGACTCGGCAAAGAAGCAGGTCAACCAGATCGTAGTGCAATTCACATCCGCAGTGCAAAAATCATCCTGCCGGTCAGTGCGTCAACCATTCATTTAATTTTATCACGTCATATGTTATTTTTACTTTTTTCTACTCAAGTTAAGCTCAAACCATTTCCAAAAAAAAAAAAACCCCCCACTTCTAGGCCGAAGCTTGGGGTCGAGAAAGTTACACTTTATGATGGGTACTCCGATGGCTGTCGTGCTTCTTGAAGGGTTCGCTAGCATAGCCTATAGAGCCGGAGCGTGATTGTTTCGCGCAAAGAGGAGGAGGAGGGAATCCCAAATTGGTATTTGTTAACTTGCGATGCTGTGTCACTTAACTATACTACCGGTATTCCTATGAAGAAAAGAAGGAATCAAGGGACTTTCTCAAGATAAAAGAGACCAAGAGCAAAGTAGCAAGGAATCCCCCCCCAACCCGAGGATTTTATGATACCTACGATAGATACAAGCATATGAATATTTATAAACCATATGTAGAGCAGCTGCCGCCAGCGTCTAATCCCCCCAGAGCCTCCTAATTTGGAAAATAAGATCGGGGCTCAAGGGGATGCCAGGACCCCCTTCGACTGAGTGAGTAGAGTACTGATGACTGAATAATAGTGAGCGGGGGAGGCAGGAAGCCATTTCATCTGATTTTCCGCCTTCGTTAATTAATCAAGTACCGGTGTAAGGGACGTGTTTTCGCGCCCGTTGCGTCGACATAAGCTTCTTTCTAAAAACATTCCCCCGCTATGGTAGATGCATTGAGGCGGAGTGATATTGCATCACCCCAAGAGGGCGAAATAAAGAAGAGCGTTTAAACGCAACGCGGGGAGGGGCTTTGTTTCTTACCCCGACGTTAAGTACAGTACAGTACAGTGCTCGTGCCATAGTTAGATGGAGAAATGAATCCAATTTAGCCCAGCGAGACCCAGGCTTACAAGTGCCCCAATAAATCCTCCGCGGCAAACGCGCAAAAGGGAAGGCGAAAACGAAGAGCGCAATCAAGCGAGCAAAGAGCAAACTATTCAATCCGTCAATGTGTGATCACGTGATTTGGATGGAGGAGGAGGAGGAGAATTGTTTGTGTTTTGCTTGACACAACCACCAGCCATCGGCTTATATTGACTTAGGTTGACCTACCTTCTTCCAAACCGGTACTTTTTCCGGGCAAGGGGTATCCGAAAATACGAGTTGTGAGTTTGTGATATGCACGGTTTTTTTGCTATATATTTTGCAAACCCCTGCTTCCGGATACCTCTTGCCTGGGACAAGTGTTGATGTGAGATCCTCTATCCGGCAACACGACACTTTTTGGCATCATTGGTTACTTAGGATGGAATGGGATGCAGGTGACAGGGGCTTAGTGAATGGCATACTTGTAGTATGAGTTCGCGGTCTGGGTAACATAGGTACTGCGCTCGCCTGGGCAAGAGGCATTGGGAAACAGGGGTTGAGGATTTGTATGGGCGCTCAGATACGCAGTGATCTTTTGCAATACGGTACGTTTCGTAAATCCCTGTTCTCGGATGCTTCTTGCCTGGGACAAGTGGGCAGTGTAAGTTGACCAGACGGTCCCCTCCATAGTCCCGAATGTCACGAGAAAGTCACCGGGCATTCAATTATTCCATCCAAAAGAAAAGAAGGTGTATTCACTGGGTCCAACACGGAGCAAGGACCCAAAGGATGTCAACCTATTCGGACACCGGATGAATCTGGTCCTCAAGGAAAGCCGTTTAGGCATGTGGTTTACCTCATCATCACCACAACCAAAGCCAACCAGAGAAATGGCGATCGGAATATCATGACCCCGAGGGACGTAACATAGGTGACCTGCCCAGCAAAGGCAAATACATGCGGTAAGCTTAAGCTTCATTTTTTCACCATCCCCAGAAAACCCAGCCCACTTATTTGCACACCAGCAAGTATTGCACATTCTGGGAAAGCGAGTCCAGTTATCATATGATGAACGGCCAGAGTCTACTAATACAGTGTCATAAAAACGAAGAATGGGAAGACAAAGACCAAGGCGAAAATGAAGAAATCCCACCACCCATTCACGTAGCCCGGACGTGGGCCTTAGGGAAGACTAAGACTTACGATAACGTGCTCACATATGCTACAAACACCTACCAACGGTACACGAGTGATCCCGTGTGATACCTTGTCATGTCTTAGGACACAAGCGGGTTTATTCTTGTCACGACGTGATCTATCGAATGACCAGGTAGGCAGGAAGCCAGCAGTACGCCAGGCAAGGATTGAGAAGAGAGAAAGCACGGGGAAAAAAAGAAAGAAAGAAAGAAGGAAAGAAAGAAAGAAAGAAAGATAGAAAGAAAAAAGAGTGCTAAACTTAGATCGGCGATGATAGCACTGCCTTCTTCCCTATCTTTGGTCTCCTGCGTTTTTTTTGTTGTTGGATCCCCAGTGTTCTAGGGCCCACCCAAAAACATGAGCGAATCGCTGGGACTGGACGAATACAGGTTCCTTACCGGCAACAGTGCGATAACAGCCCTAGGCCGCGTTTTTGCTTTTTGTCCTTTATATGTTAGAAAGAAAAAAAAAACTCTCGTTTATTCCATCATTCCAGCGAACGAGAGGACATCAACTATATCTAATAACAGCGGGGGAAGTTGAGGTACCGTAATAAACAAAAAAATTTGGGGCAATACATCTGACATCCCCTCCCCCACACTTTCAAGCCCTTCCGTTTCAGATATGCACTTTGCACTTCAGACCCGCCTCAGGTTCCAAAAAAGCCATAGGGCTTTGATCCGACAAGATAACCTCTTTTGGTGTCCACCACTTTCTTACTAAAGATAGCAAGGCATGCGTGATCCGGTGCGTGACTCAGCCCTCGGGGAGAGTTAGACATTACGTGTGCGGGATATTCCGTTCGATTGGAAAAGAGGATCAAGTCCCCAGAGACTGCCAATGCAATATGTACCATCGCATTTCATATGCAAAGAACTAGATCGCGATCACGATGAGTCTTGTGCAGGAAAGAGAAAAGAAAAAAGGAAAGAAAGAAAAGGCCCAGTAATCTCGAACGAGGAAGAGTAGATTAAATCGGTGGGCATCTCGAGTGATTATTTGCGACGAGACGTAGCCAGCCTCTCCAAGCCAAGAATTGGCACCCGTTTGCTCTTTCAATGAGCCTGTACTCGGGTACAAGGGTAAGTCTGGCGCGGTGCCACGGGTTTTCTTGGTTTATTTCCTATTCTGGGGGTGCGCCCGACTTTTGCTCACATACAAAAAAAAGCCACAAAAAGCCGTTTGTATGGTAGAAAACCATAGTTACTGTATATGGGGTGCGCCCGACTTTTGCCTACCCCCTAGTACTCGTAGTAGCTATTCTGGAAAGGGTGCCAATACTTAGTGCGGAGAGACACGAGAACACCCGACCCACAATATTTTCTTGTCTCTCTGGTGGACAAAACTCAGGCCGGTGGGGGTAAAGGGAGGAAATAATATGTCAAGGTAACCCGCCGACCATGACGGACGTGCCTAGGGCGCGCGACAAACCAGCACAAATATCACGGTGCCAGTATTGTACACTACGGGCACACGACCGTTATGACCGCAGGGCTTAATTTATGCACCGTTTTCATTGAGCCCTCTACACTCGTAATGTAGTAATACCAATCCATGAGGCTGAGAGGGAAAGGGCATACAGTACGGTATGGTGAGGCGAAATGTGCTCTTCACCACCTCGCGAGATAAACAGCGGAGCACTAATCAGGTTGACCAATGAGACAGCACGAGGCGACTCTGACCGGTGACAGACAGACAGGTGAACAAAGCTCCATCTACGAAAGTTGCCCCTTCCGGAAAATTAAAGAAGCCTTTCAACCTCGTGCGGATTTGGCGCGGGCGGGTGTGAAGGAAGATACGTTATCGATAAGAACCCGCCAGAGCGGAACCGGCCTAGGGTGCCGACACTTCCTCCCCGCATGGTTAACTGGGACGGTGCAGAAATAAGTCTCCCACCCCCGAGAGGGGAGTGAGAAATGGATGGTTGTGGTGGGTGGTGGGATTCTGTAAAATTAGCTGATAATTCGCGTTTTTTAGGTATAATTTGCTCGAGTAGGTAGGTAACTTACCGGTAATTGGAGTTTGCGCCTGGTTAGGGCATTGCACTCTTGGCACGCTGATTCCACGAGATGGAGCCTGATCGGAGAGGCAACACGAGGGCAGAGTGCAAAATCGAGGCTGGAGCCCCGGATAACAGGTCATTCTTTATCACCTGTCTCCCTTTGCTTTTTCTCTTTCTTGCATCTTTTTTTCTTTTCTTCTCTTCCCTCGGAAAACACCTGCAGTGTTCGGGTGTGTCAATCAAGATGCGAAAACATAGCCCTTGTCTATAGAGGCTTGTATGGGATTAACGGAAATAGTTTTCCGGTCTTTAACCACACCCCCGGGCACGTAGAGGGCTCCATCCTATTTACCGTAGTCTTTAAATTTTTAAATGATTTAGAGTTTCTGATTGGGCTGAGGGCTTCCGAATAACAGAGGATATCTAGGGAAATACCGGTACCCGAGGTAACTGTACAGTATTCTCATGATTACAAAGCTTGTGATTCAGTTGATAGTGTATACTTTTTGTTTCAGAGAGTAATAAGGATTTCTTTGTTTCCATCTTTGAGTAGAAGGTCAGTGAATTAATATATATTAGGATTTTAGAGGATTATTTAATAGATACTTGACAGAAAGCGAAGGGTGTATGATATTATAATTAGGAATCCTCCTGTTTTTTTTTTTTAGGAGGATAGTATAAAAATCCATACTGTTGGAGCAAATAAGGGGGAAAGGGCATGCCAGTCATGGAATTACCTTCCGACTTCCTCAGATACCGATCCCATTAAGCACTGAGGAAGTAGCCGATGGAAAGCTCTTAGTGAGGCTTGAGTGAGAGATATTGAAGACAAAGGTTTTTTTTTTTGGAAAGCCAAGAAAATCAATTGCTCTGAGGGTAGCTCCAGCTTTGGATGCAAAGGAATGGCATGCCAAATATTAGCGTTTTCTTTTTTTGAATTTCTTCACACTAATCTATCTCTACTATCCACATTACCCATACCAGTACTGTACATATCTATCTTCAAGATCTTAAGAGCCTGTTTGGTAAAAACGGAGAGGGGGGCAACTGTTTCGTTTTGTGACTTTTTTACCTGTAGAAAGGGTTGTGGAAACGGTCATTTGTATGGGGCAACGGAAGGGAACGGTTGCGTCCAAACTCGCTCTAATTAAACTGAGCTGATGGCTGTGGTGTGGTGTCAAATGTTAATTGCCTGGGGGCCTATTATTGCATCTACCGACCGAAATATTGGTCACTATTTAATGTATCATACTCGAGTAGGTTGGGGGTAAACGGACTAATGTGCTTTTAGACATATAACCCGAAATAGAAAATGGATTGCCAGAAAACAGGGATTAAACAAATATCATACCGTGAGAGTTCAAATAACGTACTTGTACTAGGGGATAGGGGATAGGGGATAGGGGATCCAAAATTTCGTCTTCCGGAAAGGGGCGGGGATCACATCAAAAAATCCCCTTTCCGATACATATAAGGGGGAAGACTCCCAGATCTCACTAGAAGAGGGAATCCTAATGTCCTACGGTAGCACAAGGTCCGATGACTTGAGTTCTCGTGTTGTATGATATGATGAAAAAATCGGGGTATATCTGGGCGCTAATATAAAATATACCCTCTGTTTTCGGGTACTGTACAGTACTGTACGTCCGGTTTGAGATAAATACTTGCATTAACTACAAGTGTAGAGGTTAGCTAAGCTAGTTAGAATGCCGATGCTTCATGACTGTTGGGTCCCCCCTCCATCGCCCCGCACCGAGACAGGTGGAGACATGCTTCGGCACCAAACCCTAATGGGGCTTTGAGAGTCTAAGGTCATTGGCTGTGCTACACATTAGTTGGGCACGACAGGCAAGCGTCATTCCAATAATTCGCTTGGGGCCTTCACTTTTGTCGCTCGCCATTCTTGTACCACACTCAAGATCTGGCTTATTCGCAGCACCTACCCCGCCCGCATTCTTCCGTGTATCAACCTGGACTGGAAGCAGCATACGTGCGCTGCCGGTACGAGATCACTGCCCCGGAGGTATCGGAGCCCTACGGGTACGGTACTAGTGTACGAGTGCGATACCACAAAGGCTCTTGAGATCCAGTATATGAGATTATCGGCGGAAATCAGCCCTTCAGCCTAGGTTTAGTTAGGCAAACTAAGAGAGCTGCGAACACTGGCTAGTCGGATCCAGTGGGCAGATCTTATACAATACTGATATTGCGCCGGGAGGGCGGTAGTCCTTCTCAGAGGCTTTTGTCTGAGTCCGGAGATTACAGGACTGGCAAGGGTAGTGGTTTCACTAGACTTTCCCATACAGCCAGAATCCAAAGAATCTGTCCTCCGCAGCGGGTGATCCGGGACAATAGGACAGGCTTTGGTATAAAGAAATTTAGAACTCTCAGAGGTTTACAGGGGGCAGCGCGGTATTTTGGTTGTCGGGTTCCGGGATAGCGGAGTATGGCTGTACAGTACTAGTGCTGTCTAGTACTCCAGGATACAACTACCGGTCCAGTACTCGAGTAGTATATTTGCTAACCCCTGGTCATTAGCTTCTTCCCATTGTACGTGAATGCTTAACGTGTTTGGGCTGCCTACCGTGGCTATGATAAGGTAATTAATAATCACTCCAGATTTGCACTTAGGATTGATCTATCCCCTTACTTTATATGTCAATGATAAGTGAAGGAACTGGGCGGTCATCTCTTTAAACGTTTATCTCCCGGATTGCGGAAACTGCGGGGAATTTTGTGCCCCCGTCAATATCTATGCACCAGGTTAATAAGCAGTTTGTTTTAATTACTGCGGCTTCGCAATGAGAAAACTTTAGACCGCAACAGTGTCTACTGTATTCAGACCATATCTACTATTGGCCATATGATCATGGCACGCTAATAGTTGCTGAAAAATACGCGATAATGGTTTAGCAATCTCCGTGTTAGAAAATGACAGGTACAAAATTTTCCACCGCCTCAGCTACCCAGGAGATAGTTGGCCCCGTTGTCTTTTTTACCTTTGCGCACTTACAAAGTGCAGTCTTGAAGGCTTCGAAACCACCCGATAGATATAAATTTTATATGGCATCGAGCAACGTAACTACCATAAAGTAGCAGGACCCGTGACCATTGGAATCACTTCACCATGGTATTTATTGGGCGCTGCAAGGGATTTTAGTACTGTTCCCACCGGGTGTCAGAAATCAGCCCTTTATCAATTATTGGCCTGTAAGTTGGATAAGTTTAGAGTTTGCATCGCCCGAAGAATTTCAGCTATAGGATCGATTGAAAAGAGGGGCGTGTGAGAATTTGCAAGATCCCCTTGGGGGGGCCTACGTGGTTTTAGGTTAGAACTTAACTTTTGGTCGCCGGTTATTCAATCCCCGTACTAAATGTGTTTCTCTTAGAGAAGTAGTGCGGAAAAAAGCTCTACCATACCTGGTGGGATACAGACGGACTGTCCAGAGTATTTCCCGGTATGGAGATACCATTGCGGAATTATTTAACCTTGCAGCCGAGGAATGTCTTGTCCGGGAGGGCAGAAGCGGACCATCTCCTTAAACGGGATAAACATCTGCCGATAGCACTTTGGACGACCTAAAGTAGGAGCAACAGCGAGCCACTGCGAACTCTCTCCAATGCTCATCGGTGAAACATGTCTGTCTTCCTTTCCTTTTTAACACCATCCGTGGGGCGATGTCTACCTACCTTTGAAAGAAAGATATTTAAGACCAGAATATACGATCGAATCCTTGCCATCAAACTGGCTCACTATTGTTACTTATCTACCGAATTTGATTGAAAGGGTTGTATGGGTTCTTAAGCACTAGCTTATTTTGAACTCCAGCCTGTTAGATGCGGATATCCGGGTGTCTGCTTGCACTATCAGCCCTTAAACCCTGCCACGCACATAAGGCCATCGGTAATGAAGTTGAATATGAGCTGTGTTATTCCTTTCACAAGTTTCTACTTTGCTCGTGTCGAGTGACCATGCCTGGGTAGCCAAGACGGAATGCTGCAGCTGGGCTCACCCGCTAGGGTGGTGTCGCGGAGGGTTGTATATAAGCGGCCGGCGGCCGGAGCTCTCCTCGAGCACATAGAAAAGGAGGGTTAAATCCACCCATTCCCCACCAATCTGAAGACGAGCATTTTAGACAAATATGGTTCGTCTAGGAGGAATTCTCGCAAGTCTAGCTGTCATAGCTTCCGAACTGGTTGTATACGCGGCTCCCAGCTGTTCCCCACGCCTCAGTCCTCGAAGTACACATTTGTACCCCAGACATGAGAACTGCACTGCACCTTCCGACCCTTCTATAACCGCGCCCAAGCCTAACCCATGGAAACCTCTAAGCGACATCGAAATTATAGATCTTCTTGCATGGCTTCACGCTCCAGCTCAGGGGTTGAACTTGACGGCCTATGGGAATGCTTCGGCTTGGGATAATTGGGTTGGGGTTACGGAGCTTTTAGCACCGAACAAGACTGATGTCCTGCCCTATTTGGATGGCTCTGGGCCCGCACCAAAGAGATATGCTAGGGTTATTATCTCTTATGGTGCGACGGAGAATCCCTACTGGCAGGAGTATATGGTGAGATTTACTCCCTCTTTCTCTCTGGAACAATACGCGTGGGGTCTATTTCGGATCTGACAATTGGTGCTTATAAACTAGGTTGGACCGATTCCGGTTGTGCAAAGCGTTACCAAGATTGAGCCACTAAACTATATCTACAACAAGGGAGAGGGGAAATCTCCAAATTACGCTGCGGATAATGAGTCTCGAAGAATATGGCTTAGTCTCGTTGCCGCAAATATGTCTGATATCACACTGGATATTTTGGGAACAGTAAGTTGCAGAGGTGTTCCGACTCTCCGGCTCCCAAGCCTTCGTGAAGTGGGAGGGTAGAGTTCATTGGCAGCTGATCACTAATATTCTCTTAGGATTACACTAATTCCACTCTCTGGGGGATAGATCCTCTCTGGGAGGAGAACGGAAGAATTATTAGTTGGGTTCAGTTTTGGTCTAACCCAACTGGTGATTATTCATCTATTACTCTTCTCCCTCAAGGTCTCTATCTCAAATTAGGTTAGTTGCTTGTTAAAATTTGACCCCCACTCCGGCACTCTAGTAAATTCCCACCAAGCTAACTTGAGCGGTTAGACATCACCGGACGTGATTGGCAGGGATGGAGTTTGCTAAATATTCTCTACGACAACAAACTTTATAAAAGTATTGATGAATTTCGGGCTGCTTGGATGTCTCCTAGCTTTAAAAAGCTCGCTAAGCAAGTAGACGGACAATGGACTGGCACCGGCCAGACTGGTACAGCGCCCCCGTCAGACATGCGGTCTCCCCCAATACAAATCCAACCCGACGGACAGCGATTCGCAGTCGACAAAGATGCCAAGTACGTTGAGTGGATGGACTTCTCCTTTTATATCGGGTTCAATAGAGACACTGGAGTCAACCTATATGATATTAAATATAAGGGCAAAAGGATTATTTATGAGCTTGGTCTGCAAGAGGCGATCGCTCATTACGCCGGAAACGACCCCACGCCGAGTGGGACGGCGTACTTAGATAGTTACTACGGGTTTGGGCCTTATGTATTTCAGTTAGTCCCCGGCTACGATTGCCCCGGCTACTCCACGTTTCTCGACTCGGTGGTGCACGAGAAAGGTAACACCACGACCCACAAAAACAGTATCTGCTTGTTCGAGCATGATGCCGGATACCCTCTGCAGAGACACACCGCCTCTTCCTACGTTTCTGTGACTAGGAATACCATCTTCACTCTTAGGTTTGTGGCAACGATTGGCAACTATGACTATGATTTCGATTACAACTTCTATCTCGACGGTTCGATGGAAATCAAAGTGAGGGCCTCAGGATATATTCAGTCAGCTTTCTACGCCCATAATGAAGACTATGGATACCAAATCCATGATGCCACATCTGGGTCCATGCATGATCATGTTTTGAATTTCAAAGCCGATCTGGATATTCTCGGGACAAATAATACCTTTGAGAAAGTCGGCGTCGTGCCAGTAACCACAGAGTAAGCTTACCAGTAACTATTTAACCCTTCTTTTCTAAGGTTCTCATGATGCTGACCTCTTACCTTCCAGTTATGTTTGGTCAACTTCCCCGAGGAATACTATGCGTCTTGAACGTTCTTCAGTCAAAAACGAGGATGAGGGAAAGATAAATTGGGCCACAAATGGTGCTGCTATGTATGTCGTGGTGAACAAGGATCAGCCAAACAAATTCGGATCATATCCTGGATATAGGATCATGCCTGGTGAGTGGATCTTCGAGAGGATGAAACCAGCATCGGTGATGCTTGAAGGAAAAAGCGGAGCTAATAATGTTTTCTATGGAAATTGTGTAGGAGCCGGAACACCCATCCATCTCACGGTTCAAAACTCCAGTAACCTCCAAAAGGCAGCGGAGTTTGCCACTCATCATCTTTACGTTACGAAGCATAAGGACACTGAACAGCATTCGGCCGCAGCTGCGAATGCCATGAACCCGAAGGACCCACTCATCAACTTTTCAAAGTACTTTAATGGAGAATCATTAGTTCAGGAGGATATGTGCGTAGTATCTCCCTCTCTCATACCATCCCATACCAAAAAAGACATAGATGAAGAACATCGTACTAAAACAAGCGCTCGCGTCTCCTACAGCGTCGTCTGGTTCAACCTGGGAATGCACCACGTCCCCCACACCGGAGATCTACCGAACACTGTCTTCACAACAGCCCAATCCAGCGTCTTCCTCTCCCCGCACAACTACCTACTAAGCGACCCATCACGTGCTACGTCACAGCAGGTAGAAATCAGCTTTGACACCGACAATACGGCTGTGAGCACATTTGGCTCAACTATGCCGTCGTGCACGAGACCTGATTTGGTAAGTGCGAATAAATTTTCCAAAAAATCGGTTTTTTGCCCTCTTTTGTTTGCTAAGGTTCGTTTCTGACTGACGCGCTCGGCTGTTTGTGAAACTATCATTTGGTAGACTGTGTTGTATCCCGATTTATGCTCTTATCGGGGCCCTGAGAGAGTTAGGAAGTTCCCGAATGAGCAGAGCGCGGAGTAGCAGTTGGGTTGAACCGAATTTAGCAGAGGATTGGTTTCTTTCCTTTCCTTTTTTCCCAGCTTATTCATTCATTTATCTATTTATCTTGGATGGTGCAGGATTGCATAATAGAGAGGAGCGGAGTAAATAATCAAGCAAGCGGGTAAGTATGAGTTATTACTGTACAAGTACTCATACTCTGCACAAGTGATAAGGGCCAGGGCGGAGGAGGAAGACACTTCTAATCTCACATTAGCTTGATTTTTTTTCTTTTCTTTTTTCGCAAATAATTGGTTCTCCTTCGTAGCAATAAGGTAGCAAAAGAGACGGACGTCTAGAATGTCTTCTCTCCAGGTTTCTAAAGAGGAAAAATAGTAAGAAAGCGATACCGTAAAATAAGAAAAAAAGAAGGATGGGACGTATGCAGAAGGGAGGAGGAGAAGGCGGCGGTGTCGCAGCAGAGTACAATTTTGTATAGCCAAGAAATGCTTGTCTCTCACAAAATGTCGAGAAATAGTACACGTACGGTACGGTCGGTGTTACACTTAGTTAACTAAATTGGCTGCGAAGGTGCATATATGTGATTTTCTCACTTTATCTAGAACTATTTCGGCTCCCTCCCTCCATCCTTCGTTCTATTCCTTTATCACCTCTTTCCCCCGCCCCCTTCCTTCTCAGCACACCACAGTGTGGAATCGCACCGGAGCGATCATGTACGGTACTAAATTTGGCTACTATGCGGCGGGGCACCAAAAGTCGAGCGAAGGCGCTAAGGCAGCAGGGAATAATCACGGTATTGTTAGTTGAGTTAGCTTAAGTTTGGTCAGTGTCCAACTTGTGCCACTAGAAACGTGTTGCTCTTTCTCTCCAACCCAGCAACCAGCAAGCAAATCGAGTCAAACAGGCGGAGGAAACGGCTGCGCCCATGGACTCGCCGACCTAGAAGATAAAGAAACCAAGCGACCTTTCCATCACCACCACTACGGAGTTCGGCTCCTAGTTCGCCTAGGTTAGTGCTTAACTTATGCGTTACCGACCTCTGAAGGATGAAGGGAAAAAAAAAATAGAGCCTCTAAGTATAGTGCGGTCATGGTATATCACTCGGTCATTTCGGGGCTGTGACGGAGGAGGACGAGGAAGAATTCAGGTTTTGGTGGGGTGTGTGTGGGAAACACTTTGAGGCGAGTACGGTACGGTAGTGTGTCGCAGGCACCTTCAATGTTTGTTCACTTTTCGATTTTCCCCTTCACACGAAAAAAAAAGCAAGTTTTCGACTGCATTTCCTTTTCCTTTTTCCTCCTTCTTTCTTTTTTCCTTCGGGGAATGGTGGTGGGTTTCATTTTTGGACTTTTGGTTTGCTTTTTCGTGTGTTCCCCGTAGACACTGGAACGTAGGTAGTACGGTGGGTTTTTTTTTTGGTTTTTTTGTCCTCCCAGTCCCACATTCCCTCCCAGCGCTCTCTTTCCAATGATCTGTCCCGATTTTTGGCTTTCGGGGTAAAATAGATAGGAAAATAAGCCCGTGAGTTTGGCGCGAATGAAGGCATACCGGTTGTCGGGGAATGGCATCCGATAGACCTGGAAGGACTTATGAGACCTGCCTGACATGGACACAAATGAGAGAGTCCCAAAAAATAAAATAATAGCTATCTCGTTTTGAAAAGAAAGAAAAAAAAGACGCACGGTACATAGCTGAAACGTTTTGCAATGGAAGGAATATATATATCTACGGCTGAGCTTTTTTGTTTATTTTTTCTGTCTCTTCCTCCTGTATTGTCCTTTGTTTCTCTATCGCTGGCTCATTCCAGATCTCAATAGCCCACCACACTAGATTTCCTTGTGATTCATGCCGGCTTGGCAGGCAATAATTCCACTAGTACTCGAGTAGAGTAGGACACGGTTATTTTTCACTACCCCCATCTGGATTGATATCTCACTTTACTTCACTTTCTCGGGATATTGATTTTCCTACATGCTGGCTCGCTCGCTTGCTTGCTTTTCCCAACATAGTTTACTTTTTCCATTATTTCTTTTTTGTTTTATCTTCCTCGTGACCCGCGGGGTTCGGTGGGGTACTGGGGGGCAGGGACTGCCCGCATATCACTCTACCATAGGCGGGGGGGGGGGTAGAAGGCAAGATAGTCGGTATGTTATTTTCCTTTGAACCCAGAAAAGAGCGACATTCACTTGCAAACAAAGTGCAAATCAAATCGTGACACTTAACTGGATGCATATGTACCGGTGATATACTCCTACAGCAACTGGTACCTGGGCCAGCAAACCGTTAAAAGTGCAGTTTGCGCATCGCCTCGATGATTCCGGACTTGATCCCTGTAATAGTTTATCGGGGGGTGCAAATACGCTACCACGGGAGACTGGCTTGGAGAAAGGTATTTGGATTTGGAAGCCCTGTTTAGATAGGTAGAGACTTGGTCCGGGTGGGTGGTGTGTATTTAATTTGTGGACAAACAAGATGCTTGCAACCCTCTGGCTTCTTTTCTTTTCCTTTTCCTTTTTGGCTTTTGCTTCCTTAGGTTCTTTTGCTTCCCTTGTTTTATTTTTCGTTTTATGGTCTACCGGTACCGTACTGTTGTCTGCTTTTTATGTTCGTTTTCTCTCATTATTGTTTTTCTTCTTCCTTGGTTCAGTTTGAAGGGCCAAACTGGAGCAAAGAGGGGGGGATCATTAGTTGTAGAAATCATAGTGCTCCCGAATGGAAGCATACTTTCCAACCACGTTGGTATGTTACAGTATTTGGGATTTTTGAGCTATCTCACGCCGGCGGGGGCATGCCGGGTGTTACCAACTAGGTTCCTTTGCAATTGCGGCGAATCCATCGATTCGCTTTCTGTACTTTTCCGTGGGCCGAATAATAGTGTTCGACTCGTCCCCACACCGGCCCTCCAATGGCCCACACTGGAGGGAGCGGCAGTTCGAATGAGAGAAAAATATATGCTGACACCGATACTACCCAGGGTCTGTCAGTCAGTGGCCAAAGACCAGGGAGATGGAAGTGGGGGGTGGTGGGATAGTGGTGGTGGGAGAGAGGGACACAGTTTGGGACTCGTAGGGTGAATAGTAGGAAGAACTATTAATGAATTACCACAAAGGGAATTTTAGGTCACCATATTGATGCTGTAGGGTTATGCGGGTAAGGTGCCTCTTGATTCACAGCAAAAAAACCATTGGCCGAAACGCAGGCGGGGCAACAGTCAAAGCGGAGTAAACTGGGTCTCGACGTGGCCGTAGTGACTGTGATGTAGCAAGGAAGGAGAATGGGTCAGGCGCCGACTTCGATATTTATTTTTTTGAATAATTAGCAGCATTTTGAATAGAGCCTTGTACAACCACACCCTCCCCCGTGAGCGCACTCATCCATCTGCTCTACCTTTTCGACTTGGCGAGGCTGAGAGCCTTAAAACCTCAAGCAACCGCTCCGTTTAGTTGACTATTACAGGACTTTATAAGCTCGGCGAGCACTCTTCTTCAGACTCTCTCGAAATTCAAAAGTGTCAAAGCGTGCGAATACCCAGGCTCTTGTCCTTCCCGCTCTACAAGACAGAATTGCTGCTGCTGTCTTTTGTACACACCGGCTTTCGTCTCTCCTTCCAACACTACTAGAGTCAACACTCCATTAAATATTCAAGATGACCAAAGCTTGGGACCGAGAGAAGGCGAGGATGCATGAACTGTAATTTCCTCCTCCATTCTTTGCCCATTCGAAGGTGGCCTATCCAGCTAACATTTGATAGCTACATGGTGCGCAACATGAAGTTGTCGCAACTGCAAGAGATCATGCAAAAGCAGCATAACTTCACCGCAAGGTAATTTCTAAAAGAACAGACCCTAAAAGAAAACAATTAGAGATATACTGATGCATATAAAATAGTGAGCGGGCATACAAGCAGAAGTTTAAGGAGTGGAAGTGGTTCAAGAAAACTCCGGTATGTTCTTACTCTCCTCTCCCGCCCGGGCCGCCCATTTGCGCCTGGGGCAATTCAATTCGAGTTTTGGCGGATGTCTCGGACGAGAGAAAGAGAGAATAAAAAGCTTATTCAAAGCTCCCAGCGCAACCACGGAGTAAACTCAGACGCGATGATCAGCATTGCGCGAACATCGCCCGCTTCACGCTCTTACGGACACCCCGGCGCCGACCTGCGAAGATGTTCGGACTCGAGCTCGTTAAGCAGCATAGACCACCACCATGGCCAGATGTCGCCCCCAGCATCGTATACCGACCCAAGTGTGAGCCCGGAACATGCTGTTTATCAAACTGCTCAGCACAACTTGTTGAACTTGGGAACCGTTCACAGTCCACAACCGGTCGTTCGAGAATACCAAATATCGCTCCCACCTGTGTCGGAACTATTACATTTCAAAGAGACTGTAAAGGACAGCATAAGAACGGCTCAAATTCACCTGGACTCGGGGGATCTGGTGGCTGCGGGAGATCATCTTGAGTATGGCTTGAAAACCTTACAATGGTTGACTTCCAAGGGGTGTCGGTAGATGACGGTTTTTCTTCTTCTTTATTCGCTAGGGGCATGGGTTTTTCTTCTACTTCTATTTCTACTTCTTTTTTTTTTTTTACATTCGTTTTTCGGTGTTATTGTCTTGTTTTTTCTTTCCTTTATTTCCGGTTGGGGCGTCAAGGGTTCGACAAGGGCTATCGTTATGCGATTTTTTTATGGGAAAATGCACGAAAGCGAGCAGGGGATCAAAGTCGATGCGCATCTTTTCCGAAGTTGATGCGTAATACGCAGATTAAAACTGTCATATTCCCCGATGTGGACCTGCAGATAAGGGCCTTCTAACTAGCACTAGTTGGCTCAAGAATACAAACTATGTTCAAGAAGAAAAAGAGAGAGGAACGGAACGGACCAGTGAACCAATGGACCAATCTCTTGCGAGTGATTAAGCGTGCACACCCAGTAGGGATTTATTGGGGAATAAGAAAAATATGGAAAAGACTCCCCTTCTCCGGTTACTTCTGCTACTAATTCTGGTAGGCCAGATTCGGCGCCTATTATGCTCTTTGAAAAAGGAAGTGTGATCTGTAATTAGTTGGTGCATTGTTGACACCAGTACCCTGTCCATCTACCTGCAGCAGGCCGATCAATTGGGTTTCCAGGCTGAGGCTTTGGTAAACCGATTTCCCGAATGCCCCCTCCCGGGGTGTTTATCCCAAGGCTATGAAATCTCGCAATTTCTCACATTTCCCCGCTTCTCAAAGTTATCAGTTATCTGTGCATTCCCGTCCAACATGAAAATTTGAGGCAGTTTTTATGGAGCAGTAGTCATGGGAAATCACTCATCTTGGGTTTATTACACTTGGCGCATCCTGTTAGGCCTTCATGTTCCTTCATATCTGTAACCCTCGGCTAGGTACGTTCGAGCCTCACCGCTCAGAGAAAGCTCTGGGTATCTGAAGAACCTGGTAGATGAGATGTACTTGAGACTTTTTTGTGTGCTAGGGCACCCGTATGGCACCTGGTTCTCACCAGTGAGTTAAGCCCGGTTCGATAGATTTCTCACTTTGCTTTCAAAATCAGGAATGTGCAACTCTCGGGCTCGATAGGTCTGGCTAGCAGGAGGATGCTACCGGCATGATTTCTGGGGTACCGTAGTAGATCATTGATGACCTATAATACCTATCCTTGTGCTCGAGTACATCAGTCGGTTGCATCGTTTTGGCATTGGTAAGTGCTGAAATCGTCGTCAGGAATCACTACTGGAGTAGACTGGGCTCAAGGACATGCATATATTGATATCGCACTTTGTTTTCTTCCCACCCCCAACAAGTAAGGTTTTTATCCCACCCTATGCATCATCTCCGCCGGCCATACTGGGGATGGATGGATGTTCCCATGATCATCCTTCTCATTACTTTTGGTGGCCGGCAAGTAATGTTTTTTAGCAGCCTGATCACCTCACACTGCCGGCAATCTATCCTATCGTTCACTAACTTATTACCATAAGTTGACCCTCCTCGCACGTCCGTTTATCATAATTGACCACCAACGAGCACTCCCCTTTACCCTCTACCCTCCCACCGCCCGATCCACAGCCCAAGCGGAGTTATTTCATTCCAACGAAGTAAAGGAACCAACCCTCTCAGCGAGACTTACATGTGCGGGGCGGGCCGCCAAAAAAGCCACCGTCTCAAATTCGAAGCCCACCCCCCCCTTCTTTGGGTAGTCTATATCATAAATTGCTTTTTAGAAGGCTGAGCGAGGCTGAGAATGTGATTGAGCTTTTCCCAGGATACTGAAAGAAACTCGAACGCTCAGACTGACGCTCCGAGGCGATAGTGTGCAGGTATCGGTCCGGCGGTACTGAGAGGTACTGTTTTCCCGGCACGTGGGTCTGGCCAATCCTCATTCGCTGTCTTTGCGGTCTTTTTATTCACCACCGGGAAGAGAGTGGGAGAAGGATGGGAGAGAATGACAACTTCTTGTAGTGGGGAAAAAAAGAAATCAATGGAAAAGCGCCTATCAACTAAATACCGAGATATCAAGGGTAAGATTCGCATTGCGGTAGTGCAAAATGTTTATCACCGTGGTAACTTATTTCATAATCGTCATGTGTTTTCTGAGATGTACGCAGGTTTTTTCCCGCGCAGGGAGCCCCAACATCCCGACGGTCCACTTGGCTTGGGCTTAGACAGCCCGAGCGCCCGTCGTCGGGCAAGAAGCACACGGTGTGTAAAAAAAACACCCAATTTCCGGGGTCCTGGGAAGGCTCTCACCTTTCATCACTCGTTCTGTTTCTCTCTAGCTCTATGATCGGCAAGATAAAGACTTTGGTTGACGGTCGACGATACGCTCCTTTAATCGAGCATTCCATTGCGAGAATAAAATACTCACGCGGACAAAAAATGTCGTTAGGGCGCATACTATACAGTTCTTGTGCTTTCTATTCCCTGTCTGCGCCTAACCAACAATATTTTTTGGAAATTTTTTTTTCTTCCCGAGAGGCAAGGAAAGCAAAAGAACAGCTTGGGTTTGGCTACGCGGTAGGCGCGGGGCCCTTCGTTTATGGGTTTATTGGATTTTTTTCTTCTTCTGTGTCTCGAGATTTGTGTGGGCTGCCCTCCAGAGGCCTCCTAATTATAAAATACCTCTTCGATATCTCCCTATGGATTAACCGTACTGTGCCTGCCATACCCATACCTCTCACGTACATACATATCAGCAAGGTAGGTTGTTTGGTGTGAATGCCGGACAGAGAATCTCACCAGGCTGTGCAAAAACCTCAAAGTCAAGAATCCGCAGGGGACTAACCAGAGGAATGCAATAACCTATTGGCCATTAGCGTTTTGTTGTGGGACAGGGGGTGTATTTTTCTCAACGAGTTGGTGTGAGCACTACTGGTTGACTACTCACGGCCAATCATTCTTAGCCCGAGCAAGCTTGAGCGACAACTTTCTCTCTTCCTTCTGTCCCGCTTGACACGAGAACGAGTCCCCCCCCTCTTAAGCTCCGGCTTGCAACATATGGTTCATGAAAAGGATATGGTATCATACATGAATCACTCCCCGCGATAGCTAGGGCAACACGGGAAGGGCGAAGACGAGCAAACCCAACAGTAAGCTTCGTTAAGCATAACCACTCGCTGCTATTCTCCAGGGTCATGCCGGGCCAATGACGCCCTACATGGGGTGAGACTATGTACTCTGGTACTCGTATGCGGTTGCCGATAGCCTACACCATTATGCCTGCGTCAGGACATTGCCCGAAAGCGCCCTACTATTCGACGCCGAGTCGTGCCAAGAATCAGGAAATTCGATCCGACAACAGGCAATTGGTTCTTCTCGAGCGAAGATGGTTTCCAATTCCGGCGAAAAGAGCTGTTTGTTTGTGTTCGTACAGGATTGCCAAGTAGTCTGGGCACGGGCATTGATAGGTTGGCCAGTAAGCCGTCAGGCAAGCCATCATCACCTGATTGGTCCGCAGGTTTTCCAAAATGAGACGGATACCGTTTCCTCCTCGAGAGGCGGGACAAAGCGTTCGATCATAGAAACTCACTCGTGCATCACGTTTGATAATCGTACCCGGTACGAGGTAATGCCTCGTGGGATCACGAAGTGCGTTCACCCCCTTCGGGAAGTGCCGTGGAAGGAGTAAAAGCGAACCGTATTTCGAGGGTGCATAGCTTGAGGCGATGCATGCACTGCTGCTTCCTGTCTGTGGGGGTGTACTAAATATAGTAGCACTTTTTCAGCATTACGGATTCGTCATTACAAAAAGACAGTGCAGTAATAACAGATCATCCTTATTTCCAAGGTTATTGTTCTAAAAAAAGGGTTGTGCGCTCATTAGGCGGAAATTTCCAGAAGGAAATCACGAGGTGACATCTCTGCAATGAGTACCGTATCTCGATCCCTCATCCAGCTAACGTGTTCCAGATATGGTACTTTCGTTGATATGGCACCAGAGTCATGTTGTTTGTTTTTTGCTACCAGCACGCAATTGAGATACGCCTAATAGAGTTTATCAAAGTGCTTGTCAGTGCAGGCTTTGATCAAGTTCTTGGCATGGAAACGATGGATGGAGCTACACTGCCCCCGTGGGAGTACCGGCGAGGAATATCTAGGAGTAATGGAAAGTGGTAATTTGGGTCACCGGGCAGGGGCGCGAGCCGGAAAAACTTGTGACCTTCGAAAGCTGTAGTCGCCAAGGATAGGATCATTACAATCGATTTAGTATGGGGTTTTCAGTGAGCGAATCGAAATGAGAGGGTTGAGCTGAAAGCTGCCATGAACATGGTAGCCCAATTGTCAGTCTCTATCTTGGTTTAGTGGTGCCAGCGCTCGTTCCGGGGCTGAGGTGCAAGTGAGAGCAAAATTAGACTTCGTGTTGATTTCCTGCATGTTTCGTCCATCTTGGCATCCCTCAGAGATACGATGCCGGCCGCAGACACCGAAGCTTCTGATGAACCATTTGTGCTGAGGACTCTAGGACTATACAGCGTAGAAATGTAGCGGAAGCTATTGACTAGGCATATAGAGTTCCTGTTGATACTTCACTACAGCGCCAGTTGCAAGTCTTTTATCTCTTGGGTGAACACCTACACATAGTTAAGATTCCTGGCGCTATTGGCATAGAAACTTCACCTACGGTGGGCAGATTAGATCTAATTTCCATGATACCCATAACGGAACATATCAGAATGCTTAACTCTTCGTTACAACCTCTTCACAGTACGCGAATCTGGCGTGAGCTTCAGGTTGGCATTAGCATCACGAGGGCCGGACACCAAATGGTTTCTACACCTGAGAATCAACTCTTTACTCTAGTGATGTAGGCAAACGAGACTATCTTCTTCACGAAAACCTCTTAGGCCTGTCCCGACTCCCTAATGCCCTGGGTCTCTAGGGTTGGCCTATTAAGGTGACGCGATATCTAGTGATTTTCTGGGAGAATAGTTAAGGGACTTTGTCTCGCCACCCAGGCTTTAGAGCAGCGAATATAGTTGTACACCTATCTCTGTCTTCCTTCGGCCTCGGGGCGCCCGGACCATCACGAGAAGTAACCAAGAGTATAGGTATATCAAACTCCGTGTAGAGTCTAGATACATGATTTTCTGGAAAAAATGTTGAATTATTAGCTATGTTTATTAGAACTAGGTAAAGTAGTAAGGGCCCATAGCTGATCTACTCTATCGCAACCCAACCTCCGCGACCCCTCTTAAGGACTCTACTTGCTACTAAGCCGCGTTTTGCTATTATGGAGGACGAGGTATTATCCAAAGTATCAGATTGGTAAAAGGGATTCCAAGTTTTCTGTCACTCTTAAACCCCAGACAACTCATTCTACACAGCCAGAACAGGGACCCACTCTCATGAAATAACTCCCCGTGCAACTCGAAACTACATCTAGAGTTTCCAACGCTCATAATCCCCTAGTCCTCAGCGACGGGTCTGCACATAATATCTCTCTGCATCTAATGCTTCTCAGATCAGTAAACATACGATTACCACAATCCTTTTGCAATAACAGAGAGGAGCGAAGCGGAGCAACCTTCCACTATACTCCACTAGAAACCCCTCTTCATGGTAGTACTTCAGGCCTCCAGTTAGCCAGGAACACAATCTAATACCAGTCTGTTTGCGACGTTAGGAGGTGGCGGGTGCAATAGCTGGAGCTCGATCTTCATAGAAAGGATTTTAACTCGTAATCTGTTGATCGGATGGCGTAGGAACGCGGTCTCTCTCAACTGGCGGCCTTTTTTACTGGCATCGAGGGTGTTGTCTAGATATTCTTGTGATCCCGCACTCCCCAGTCTTTGAGAATAGCAAGTGATATAGTTAGTTCTTTCTCTGGACGGTAAGGTGAAGTGAAGAAATATCTCATACTTACCCATGGCTGGATTACACTATAACCTTATGTCCAGGGGATTTATTTTTTCTTTTCATTTTTTCAGGCCTCCCATAAGTCCAACCCGGTTCCCTCCAGGAAACTCACAGAGATCGCGGCTATCAGATGTTCAGAAGGTAAGGAAAATAATCAAATCCAGCAGGGGTGGATGAGGGACGGAAAGCGGGTTTGTGAGCTCACTGTGGGCAGTTCGCGGGGGTCAGATGTTATCTAGCTCACCTTGCGGGTGGGTCCTAGTGTCGAGGTTCGAAGTTCTAGAATCTAGTAATAGGGAAGGTACATGAGATTCGACTGAGGAAGGTGTATTTTATCGAAGGTGCGGTGTGCAGGGAAATCATCTCGGGAGGGGATACAAACTGCTCCGTTCCTGCGATCTGTCAAAATTAACCTGCACTTCAATTAATCTACACTCCTGTACTGGAGGGGTGGGGATTTTGGTTGTTCTGGTGTCCTTGCCAACCTCGAACACTGATATTATTTTTTATCAAGCAAAAGGACAACAAGTCTCTGGACCTCAAGTTTTAGGGAAGAGACATCCAGAATAACACAGCTGCTTTTCTACGGCATGGGGTGGGGTGTGTTCGGTAGGGACCTAACTCGAGCTTCCAAAATACTATACTTAATGAGGGTAACAGCTTCCGACTCAAAACTGTTACAGATGCCGTTGCTTCGATGGGTGTTTGGCCACGAGGTTCTAGATGAGAAGGCAGTGACCGCCCTTTAATGTTCTAGTGAAACAGAGGAATTGAGTTTATGTTACTCTCGTGGTATTCTCCCAAAGACTTACTCAAATTCTACTTCCTGGAGCAAGAAACTTGTGACAAGTCCCGAAATAGTAGTCAGCAGACAGGCTTCCCCACTATTCGTGGGAACGAACTGGAACTTCAAAGGAAAGGATGCTCTCAAGCTTTACCATCTAGTGATATGAAAGGTATATACAATGTCATGATAATATTCTAAGACTTTATTATCTAGGGCGCAGAATGTGTAGCCTGCCCACACATAAACTTACTCAATTGGATGGTTTTTTTCCATAGAGTTTGAAAACAGACTGTTTCCATCACGCTCGGCCTGTGCTAAGGTTTTGTTCATTTAGGTAAATTTCTTAGCGGTACTTGGAACAATTGGTGTATTATCATCCATACCCAGTGGAGATATGTTCAGGCATCACATTTACACAGGCGATCCACGGTGAGGGGAGAAGAAATAGGAAAAGCGTCATTAATTGCAAAGCACAAAGCACAAAGCGTCCCTTAACATCCCATTATTTGTTTGGTTGTTTGTCCACGGGCAAACGAAATATTTTGCTCATTCTTCACCTCTGAGCAAGTACCTTACCCTCACAAGCCATAGCCAGCAAGTTCGGCAAGCCAATATCGTTCTGGATATGCCGGGAATTGAATTTTGTAATCTTCTTGAGACCCTGGAATTCCTCACAGCCGAGGCGGACGGGCGTCTCGGAGACATACCAGAGGACTCCCTCAGAACAGGGCGGGAGTGGAAGCGAGCCGTTATAATAACGGATGGTTGAGGTTTCAATGTTTTTGACGATGTTTCTAAAAAAGAAAAGGGGGGGGACGAGATGGATGGTGAGTAATGAAAAGAGTAAAGGGGGAGAAAGGAGCGAATGCCCACCCGAGGTCCACCAATACAGGGAGCCGTGCAGATATGTCCTTGCGCAACTCTTTCAATTGGAGTTTGAGAGAAGAAAATACTGGGTCGGGTGCCCCAGTTCCTCCCAAGAAGTCTCCGAAAATCCCAACGACCGCAAGCTTCCCAGGTACTAAAAAGTATGTCAATCTTTTTCTCTAACTGCATGAAGGAGAAAATGAAAAACCCACAATCAACACTCTCATGAACAAAGTGAATCTCCAGCGGAAAGTACTCCTCTTCAAGTGTATGCTCTCCGGGCAATTGGAAATGGAATTGGACAAGCTTATACCTCCGCCCGCCAAGCACGGCCGCGAACTGCTGGGGGTTATTAGGAGCTAATTGGACTCTTAACGCATAGGCGTCATAGAAAATTTCAAACAACGCCGATGACGGGTACAAGAATGTTGAGCCTGTGACGGCTACGGTGGTCAGAGCACCGATGTTGACGGGGGACTGCTGCTTTGAGGTTGCGCACTCTTTCCACTGAGGAGACATCTTGTGCCAGACGTTGGGACCGGTGGAACCGGAGTAGCCATATGGGAGGTCAGCGACTGCTGTGCCATTGGCGAAGACCTGGGACGAGAGAACAATGGAGAAGAGGCTGAAGAGAGCCAGGAGTTTTTCGAGAAAGATACGCATTGAATATATCTTGGGGGGTTTGTGACTTGTGGAAATGGCAATGACCAATTGAGATAGATCGGAGGAGTTGTGGTGGGTGTGTGGATAAAGTGAAGCAAAGGTGATGAGTGAAGAGGGGGTAGTGGGAAGGTGGAGAACTGGCCAGCCGACGGTGGTTAAATATTCTATCACAAGGTTTTTTTTTTGTTTGATTTTGATTTAGCTAGCGTAGGGCAGAGGGGAAATAATTGGGGTAAGGAAAGAAAAGAAAAACCCTAATGACTAGAATAATCCACGATGGAAACATTACCTGATAGACACCCAACAGGGCTGGCTGCGAAGGAGAAACTTGAAAATCGGGGAGATAAATTCTGCCCCGTCCAACTATAATATCTTCTCTTCCGATAGAATAAGACCAGATTTCTCCTATGGATACCCCCAAACTTCATCAAATACCATGAAAGGACATCACTCCATCACGAGGAATCACTCGTCAGAAATCACAGATAAATCAACCATCTCACAATACCATCGCCGCCGTCTAAACAAAACCTTTCGCATCGATTTTTCATATCTATCGCGACACACCCCGACACACAGACATCCCCAATTCATCATCTGCGACCTAGAACCCACCAATTCCCCATAACCCACCAGGGTAGCCCTCTAACCCCCCCCCCCCCCGGAGGAGGAAAAACTTTCCCCTCAATAGCCATTAATTTAATCTCAACTTCGACCAGCCACGCCTTCACAAATCAGCCAGGTCAATCTCTGTGAACTGTGACCATAGGAACATGCATAAACTAAACGTGTCTAAAATCTAGTGACAAATGATGAATCAAGTTATGCAATGCTCTCGTTGTCCGCCTTGTGCAACGTGCATCCCTACCGCTGGAAGCCTAATTCAACCTTCTCGCACAGACAAGGAAACTGTGCGGACAAGGCTTCCGATGAGATATCTACCCTTTGGTACGGGTAACTGCAGGTGCTGTAGGAAGATGGATCCCGGGCTTGGTGTGATTGTGATGGGAAGCCTAATCCTTGGAGGGGGTGGGTGGGTTCTTGTGGGGTCCGTAGGTGCGGTGGCGTTTAGTGGCGTGTGTATTATATAGTGGAATTAAAGTTTGGCAGGTGTGGATTGCAGGGATTTATGAGTGGGTGGTTGATATGGGATTGGAGGGACTTCATTGGAAGAAGACAGTATTCAGGGATTTCATGGAGTAGCTACAGTATATATACCACATTCTATTTTTTTAAAAGAGGGGGGAATAGAAGATACAGCCCAGGTCAAAACCGAAACGAAGTCATCAAATGTTCGTGACCGATGCAACCCCTCCTCTGCTAGAATGAAATTACATCCTGTCTAAACCTTCTCCGTAACCCCCTCGCACACCACAACCTCCTGTTTCTGATTTCACGCACTGCCCTCTCTCTGGCGGCACTCATCCCGCTCATGAAGTCGCTGCCCAGGCATCACCAACGCCCGCCTCGTCACAGAAGAGACCACAGTGGGCATATACTCCTTATGCCAGCACAGTGCTTGGACCGCCGGGAGCGGTGACCTAGATCCAGGCATTTCCACCCAGGCAAAGCGTGATTATAGAGTGTATGGTGAAGGCGGTGACGCTCACCTTCAGGATCTTGTTGACCTAACAGAACAAGATAGGACTTATGGTTACAACAAAGCCGAGGAGGTCGTACGATACGGCTCTTGTGCCAATTTAGAAAGCTTGAGGTAGAGGGGGGGTGGGTCCATTTCAGGCCATGAGGAACCCCACACTAGCAAAAATACTGTGATTCCCTGGGTAACACTGAAAATTATACTGATAGGGGTCAAAGTGCAAAGTTGGCTGCTAACCTACAAATAATCTCAGGAATAATGGATACTGTGACGGGTGTGATCGGGAAGTCGCTTGCATACGAGGCCGTGCAGGTCTAGTGCTCTGTCTTCTAGTCTTTGAGCCATTGGCCTACTCGCCCATTGGGATTAACGAACTCAAGAAGCTCTATATATAAACCGAGCGAGCTATGTTCACTGTAGATTGAAAAGCGAGGGGGATTATAACACAAGGTGCAAGCTAGAAGAAACTACATAAAATGATAATGAGTGAGCATCCTCTTCAACATCTTCTTGCCAATATTCTGGGTCTTTGTAGCACTCTCATTCTCCATCTTGCGAATGACAGGTCAGGACTAGCCTCTATAAAAAGCCAAGGCTCTCCCGTTACATAAAGGCTGGGCCATAACTAGTATGATATCTAAGCATCGAACAGGGACAGTGATAACCTAATTTATAACAAACAACCTCTTCTCCTTCTTCATTAGCGCTACTCCCCTCTTCCTCTTCCTAATGTGATTCAATGCGGTATAATATTAAATCATCTCAATCCCACCAGCCTACCATCTCCATCCAGGTCCTTGTATGCGGCGCCCTGAAAGAACCCAGAGAGCATCTGGCACAAGTCGTTGGACACACACCAGACGTCTTAAGAGCTATCAGCGCGTCACCAGAAGCCTTGGGTGAAGTTTGTTCTAGAGAACGCGGTAGTTTTCCAACCTTCAAGGAATCTAGGTAGGAAGTCAATGCCCAGATTTGGGAAGTGTTGTTTACCCGGGGTTAGCAGAACTATGGTACAGCGATAGCCAGAATGGAGAGAGGGAGTGATATATGGAGAATTGTTAGGGCGAAAGGGGGAGGGGGAGGCTGTTACAATAACAACTCCCCAAACACTCATCCCAGAACTGCAAGCCCAATAATACCGGACGAATTCAAATACTCCAAAAAAAAAACTATCCCTCACAACTCCCAACAGCCCAATCGGAGTCCTCGTATCACTTTTTTTCCCAGAGGAAGGAAGGGGAGAAGCAAAAACAAAACTACATGATATCATCATGCCGATTGTAAAAACAAACAAAAAGTCAACACGCAGGAACTCGATTCCTGGAATACCCGGTCGTGCAGGTACAACTATCCCGTCTAGAAGGTAATACTGTTTTGGAACCCCGAGGAGGCCATGCCTTGGTGAGTTCTAGATTGTCGTCAGTAGTAAGGGGGGGAGTTGGGCACCATGGTCGTTCACTCACTCTTTCTAGATTGGGGAATGGGGAGATGTGAAGCGAAGAGGGTGGCGCCTACATCCGAGCATGAGCTGCTCTAAAGATCTTGTAGAATTTTTTTTCCTTGGGCCACTTATATACCCCTGATTGCGAAGAGGCTAGCATCTACTATCTAGTTACCGTAAAACCCCAAATAATTGAGAATCTCTCTTGAACGTTGGAGTCGCCTCTCCTAGTAAGGTCTGTTTCTCAAGTGAGGGCTGAAGGAGAATCTTCTCACTGTGTCTTCTCCCCCTAATCCAAAGCCGGAAACTCTGGAAGTCCTAGCGTCATTCTCAATTATTTCGGTTCTTACGGTATTCAAAACAGGGGGGATTTGGAGACCGAGTTACAGTAGGCTGAGTTGTTTCTTTCTATATATAGTACAAACAATATATGATACTAGATACCATACCCAAGACAATGCCCCCTGGGGTCTTCCTATCGTTCCTCCACCGCTCGGAACCTCGCCCTTCACTCATTCTGGTAGTGGCATTAGGTTCGGATAGCCGGGGTTAGAGAGGATCCCGGAAATATCATAATAATTATCATAATAACAATAATATATTATTACTATTACTGAGTATCATACCAGGGAATATAATTAATGTAAGCTCAAACTAGTACTGTGGGGTTCGGTTACTTGCCTCAGGGACAGGGGATACTCGAATAGCAGGGTTACCGTAGTACGGTAGGGTATCCTAATAAACTTATTAACATCTTGGCAGCGACCGAGTGCAATTGAAAACCGGCCAGGTAATGCCTCCACTCTTCACTCCTCACAATTCGAAATCATAACACCAACTGTTTAAAGTTGACTCGAGGGCCGGGAAAAACCCTGGCACCGCACTGTGCTACCAGAATCCAAACAACCCTTACGCAATATATAAGACATAAATCTAGGCAGACTTCAACCACTCCTTTGAGCATATCCTACTCATGCAAAGGAACATCAAGAGGAAAAGCATTTGTTTAAAGACCATCCCAGAAGCCACCAATCTGCATTCAAAAGAAACGACGGGAAAGGTATATACAGTATTACAAGTGTGATCAAGAAACGTAAAGCCCACGCCTAAAACATTTAGTCTAAACTGAATGTTTTCTTATTCGGCATCAAGACACTGACAAACATCATCCCAATCATCAGGCCTCTTTCTTATATCTAATCTCGGGCAACTCTTGGCAAGTCTGGTGTCTGAGCACTTAAATATTATCATCCAGCTCTTCCCCAGAGCGCGGCCAAAATCGGGAGTGTATGGAGCATCCCCCATACCCGGCTGCCCCTCATCTTGATGAATCCAGCGCTTTTCATCATTCTCCAATGCCCCCTTGAGGTGTTGGTAGACATGCTTGCCCGTTCCCTTGATCCTTTTTGAAGAGACAATGAACCCTGAGCCGTAAGACAGAAGGATATTGGTGCTTGGACATATTTCTCCGTAAACCGCTGAGAAGATCTGAGGCACCCGGGGCCAAGCGCTTGCCGACACCCAAGGGTCATGGCATGCATCACAGGAACATTCTCCATGGCCAAACCCTAGAGAAAGCATACCAGTAGAGGGAAGGAAAAAATCCTCAATCCGAGCCTTTACATGATCAAAGTCCCCAACTTCCGGACGGAGGAAAAGGGTATGGTCGGCAAGATTATCCCACCGTTTCAAGATATGACCGAGATAAGCTCCAGCCTCGCGGCCGATGTTGGGAATCCTCTCGGCAGCATCCGCACCGGTTTCCTTGATTAAAGATACCAAGTCGGCTGTTTTATCCATGCTGTACACTATCACCTTGGTCTCCAAGTTTGAAAGCTGTGGAAGGCTAAGGATTTCCTCAACCTGATCATGAATTGTTTGGGTATCCTCCTGGAACATACTGATAACAATATCAAGTCTGTTCCTAGAGACACGGCTGTTGGGGATGAAGCTGGGAGGGCGATAGGAGGCCCGTGCGCCCACATATTCAGTATCTCGAGTAGGATACCGACCATGATACCGGTACGTTGTTCCCAAAACCATCACTGCGAAAAGTGTGGCAGCACCAATTCCCAACCGGCGGTTCGTCAGACTTCGTGTGCCGAGTCCCAATCCTCGTAGATGTGCATACTGCTCGCTGATCTTGTCGGCACCAAGTTTATAATACAAGAGACCAGAAAGGGCAATGCTGTAACCAAAGAATTGAAGGATGGTAACGGGATTTCCCCAGATGATCATCGAAGCACAGACGAGTAGAATATCCTTTAAAACGCCGCAAAGGGTGAGGACCAGTGAAGACGTTTTTCCGATCAAGAAAACCACAGAGACATTTAAAGCAAACGCTACGAGAGCATTCAGAAGAAAAGTAAGCCACCCGACTCGCAGCAGATCCGATACCCCCAAGGAACCACTCTCAAATACCAAGAACAACGCAAAGTTCATCGCAGCGCAGATCGGTGCAAAATAATACAGCGAGACCAGCGGATCCATCTTAAACTCTGCTGAAGAGAGCAGTCTCTGGACCATGACAAGTCGAATCGCCTCGAATCCAATTCCGAAAACCTGGAAGATGAACCCGCTAGCATCGAAGAGGATCTCGCCGTAAGACGCAATCATAACCCCAATCACAATGAAGACAACCTTCTTCAGGGTACTCAGATTCGGACTCTCGACTCTTAGGCTCCAAGCTGCGATAAGCACTGCTACTGGTGTGGTCGCCTGATATGATGGTTAAAGGCTGACCCTGGAGCAATACGAGGATGGGCTATTACCTTCAACATCTGGATAAATGATACGCTCAAATAGAGATAGGCCTTGTTGCTACAGATCAAACTCAAGCTAAAGAACAAGCCAATTGGACAAATAGAGCGTAGGTAGACCTTCCCGGTCATTTTGACTGCTTTCCGGCCGTCGAGTAAAGTACTCGTCCTCGCGAGAATCTGAGTTGCAAGGCAGGAAAACAAGAGATGCCATGTTGTTAGGAATATCGCTAAGTCCAATGTCAGTTCAAAGCTTATTATAAGTGGCAGGGGCGTAATCGACAAGGAAGCAGGTAGTCGTACGAAAACCTGAGAGTCGAAGGTTAGCAATTACCCAACACAACAGCAACGGCTATTCAAGGATTTTCATACGGAAGTTTGTAGTTTTAGGATCCAAAATCCACTTGTTAAATATGATGACAGCGGAACTCAGAGAAATCCACACACTGGAAACAAAAAGAAAATTAGCCATAACTCGGATATTCCGCCTGGGCAGAAGTGAGCCTACCCCACATAGAAAGCTGGATGTATCCTATCCCTAGACTGTGCGGGGACCACAGGGATTCGTGTTTCTGTCGTTGGTAGGATGGATTGTGCAGTGGTTCGTAGATCCTCGTGATTTTTTGAGTCCCCTTTCTCCTGAAAAGACATGGTGACAGGAGGTCTGGAGGAAGCGAGGGAAATTTTAAAACAACGAAGAAAAAAGAGAGATATAAGATGGATAGCAAGAGAGAGAGGAATTGAGAGCCCAAGTCGGTTCAATGTCCAAAAGGTCTCTAGGGCTAAAAAAGAGAAGTGTTGAGCCCTTGATATCTTCACCTTGAACAACGGGGGTGGAGAGGTCTCGGTGAATATTCGCAATAATACAGATCACGGACCGGCAGGAATTCTCTTCTCTTGTTTAGGAATTCGGTAAAGGGGTCCAAATACCCAGGCCCTTATGTTTTGTCCCTCCCAAACCAGTATATGATACTCCAAGATTATCAGACGATCTAAAGATCATCAGATAATCAGATAAAAATAAATTAAGCCTGCTTTACCGGGGTCATAGTATTGTCCCTTGGGCAGATGAGAAGTTCAAATCTGTTGGCATGCTTATGCATTGCAACAAAGGTCGACAGTCTCATCCGTCCATCCGTCCAAGGGATAGTATTGCGATAAAAATAGATTGTATGATAACATTATTTTCAAAACAGCATACCCCTATAGTCAGAGCAGGCTGAGTTCAAAGAAAAAAGAAAACGTGTCAGTCAGGTTGCAGAGTAAGGAAAACAGTGATGTCGCAGAATATTGGAAGACAACAGGTGAAGTATTTTTTTCAACATTACAAGTTCCCCCCCTCCATGATGCGTAAGCCTCTAGCTACCGTACTCTTTCCTTCCCATAGAATCAGTGAAGGAGTACCGGTATCTGCTATTGGACTATAATATTATGTTCTCCTTAAGATAGTCCGATAATCTTGTGACATGGGAGGGCTAAAAACCTGTGGCATTGGAGACCTTTATCATTAAAAAATTAGTAATATTGGAACCCCCTCCCCTTTTTTAGCTCCCTCGAAGAAAAGGACTCACTCGGGAGATCACGAAGTATGATAAGGCCGTAAGCAGTGCTAATGCTAACCTCCGTTGCCCATCCGCTCTACCCGTTAGATTAGAAAGTATCGAAAGGGGTTTGGTAATCTTTCCCCGACAGCCACACGGCTCGCTGGACACCCATGGTAAATTAAGAACCTTACTGTGCAACAACACGGGAACCTGCAAAGTTGACATTGATACTGAGACAGCAGCAATACCGGTGCGTCAGGGGCGGAGAGAAAATATTTTGGAACGGGGAAATGGTCTGCTCTTTGACAACCCAAATAGAAAATTTCAGCAGCCGGAAAAAGCTTAAAATTACCGTAAAACTCAAATAATCGAACCGTCCGCTATGTCGTTGGAGTTGCCGTTTCTGGTATCATATCACAAGGTTTGGTGTTTTTTTGTTTTTTGTGGCTTTCAGAGGGGCCCAGCACCTGGCTTTTTGCTATGTCTTTTTTTCCCCCTATCTAAAGTAGGGAATTCCCAACTACACATCATAGCACACGGTTCTATTGTTTGAGTTTCTATGGCACTACATCCACCAACAAGAAACAGTTAAGGGGGTGTCTGGTGCACCTTGATTTAAGCTATCCACCATCTCAAACCATGATTTAGGCCTAAATCACGATTCGAGATGTTTATGGTGTTGGGCTCGACAGCGTTTTCAAATCATGATTCGAGAAAATCTCACAGCGCGATCTCGAATACTTGGGGCTATGATATTTTTTTGTTTTGTCCCTTAAGTATCTTGTTAATATAATAATAATTCTATCATAGTGAGGTCTTTTTACACAGTCAGCCCCAAATTATGATTAGGAAAATTGAAAAATACAGTACTTTTAACAGAGGACTAAATTCAAATTATGATATTATGATTTCGAAGTCACGAATTGAAATCACAGCTATCACTGCGAGCCAAACGCCCCTAAGCAAACCACACTTTTTGGAGCCCCTGCCACTCTAAAACCCAAGGACACATGAGGATAATTCGAGAATACCAGCTAGAAATATTGTTTCTTTGTACAGTACTGTACTAGTACATTACCGTAAACCCACCACTTCTCCCACAAAGCAGAAACAACAGCTAATGGCACTGAGAATTTTATAAAGTCCACAGCCAACCCCTACCGCCAGTCCGACTAGCGACATCCAGGGCCAAATCTAATGGCGGAAACACAAGCATTTCCCAACACCGGGAGAAGTAGGAAAGGGATATCAAGGAACCCCACCTCAAACATTCTCTTGAATGGGCGGAGCTCTACAAAGTTACCCTACTAAGTTGCGTGCGGTCGGCAAGTATCCGGACCAATTAAACTGGTGTTTAATTTTCGTTTCTGGCCCACACCAAAGTCCCTATCCTCCCCATCACCCGGCAGGAATCCTCAGGCCCGACCCACCTGATATGTGCCAGACAGCGTCCTTCAGGCAGGTAGGCGAAAAAATTTTCACAGAGACTGAAGGATCAGCCAGCCCTCGGCTACTAGGCTTTTCGTTCATCACCAGGATATCTAGACCGATGGCAATCTGTTGAAAAATATGAAATAGTCGAGCTCTATGCCGGAACCTTCGGAGAACGAGAGATGCTTAAGAACTACATTCTACCTGAGGGAGCCGGAGGACCGACCATTTACGCAGCGAAACAGGAACATATATACAGTGTTATACAGTGTTGAAAGGAAATGAGAGGTAGAAATATGGAAGACAAGAGAAAACAGATGAGAACAGAATTTACCTATATGATTGATTGATCGAGTAATAAAAGAAGATACAAATAGGATAAGTTGAACTTCTAATAGGATTGAGGTGGAACTAAGACATACAGAAGAGTGTTGTCCTACTCGAATACGTAGGAAGTGCATTTCCGAAAGTCTAATCTCAGCACAATCCAAAAAAACGTTTCCGAGTGAGAATTCGTGAAGATATGTTTTTCAGTTCAGAACATTCTAGAACGCTTGAGTGAAGAACGCAATCATGACCAAACAAAATCCGGTACAGTAAAAGAAATACCTATAGTTATAAATTACAATCTGGTCCAAGACACTCACAACCGGAAGGTTCCGAGTCAGAGGACTCAGGCTCACACCTACAACAACGACGACACTTTGTGATTCCTTCTGAATCTCGGCTCACAAAAGAGAGATTTTCACTTCTGCATGAAGGTGGGAGTCAAGCGCCGCGGCTCGTATTCCTGCGCCAGTGAAGTTTCCCAAAACCGAGTTCTCCAAGGGTTGTGTTTGGGAATGATCTGCTGTCCTGTTAAATTTGTTTGTTCAAGCCACGAAGATTGTCACGGGGGAGCCCAGAGCCAGTAAGAAAAAAGAGAATATATTTGCGGAAATGGTATCACTAATGTTGGGCCTACATGTGAGGTCTCTTAGGTGTGGTTATTGGACGCCAGCATTGGTTGCCTGTTGATATTAGCTGCGATAAGGTCCTTCCACTCTGGGAGTTTGTTGGGAGGGGTGAGGAGATTGCTCCGAGAGGTTGCTGTGGTTTACAAGGAGGCAAGTGGGGTTGGAGCACCATTGAAGGATCGGCCTTTGGTTCACTCCAGGCACTTTATCGCTCCCGAGTATCTGAATCCCCAAGGGCCGATCGGGAACTTCTGGGCTTGGAAATGGTTCAACGCCTCACAACCGGAAATATGAGATCTTGCGATGTTTTGCTAAAGACCAACTCGCTTCCTCCCTGCCTATGATCTAAGCTGTATACTTCGGTGGGAAGCTCTTCGTCCGGTGCCTATGGTCCGCAGAGTGGGTAAAGTGGTGGACAGGCGTAAAACGGGTGGGTAGAACCAGTACTGTGAAATGCCTCACTTCGACGATAGAGTTACCTATGGACAGTACTCGAGTAGTTATGAGGGAATGTGGCCCGATAACCTAGAGACTCGGTTCCTAATTTTTTTGAAGAAGTCACAAATAACCTCCCATGGGTCTAGCCAACCACACTCTAAGGAAAATTTATGATATGTCGATTGTGGAAACAAACAAACCTTGGACCTTGTGGAAGCAGATGTGCCTTTAGAAAACCCTGTACGAAAACAGCCACCGCGTTTCGGGGAAACATATCGTTATCAGCCATCCATGAGTCTCAAAGTTGATGCAACAACTGCGATCTGCCGGCCCTCCATACAATCACAGTGACCTAAAACAATGAGGTGCTCAGTGGCTGAATATTTATATTACCACCTTACCGGTATTCGAGCCCCACTGCATAAGCTATTGGTACGGTATAGCCACTGAGCTATTTACGTGTTGTACAAACAGTGTTCAGAGAAATATGCGCCATACGTCTTGTTACCATACCCAGGTAGAGGCATCATAGCCCACCATGATTATGGTCTCCTCTGTAAAAGAAGTGGCAGGGATGCTGCACATGTTCTCGGGACCGCGGAGCGGCGATGTCTATAGACCAGGTGACTTTTTCCTTTAAAACTCACCAATTTCCAAACACTTAGTTACTAATGCTGCAGCTCAGCTATTAAGATTCTAGCCTCCATCTCTCAAAAGCCCATCTCGTTGTTATACCTGAATTAATTTTTTGAGAGTTGTTTCCGGTTTTCCCAATCTCAGTTTAATAGGGTTTTAAGTTATTATGCGATCTACCCTAAGCTCTGGAAGTCCCTCACGAACTGCCTATGCACTAGCCATTTACCAAGCATGGGAACTTCGAATACGATCTGACATCTCTGCTCTAATAATGCCCAAGTAATCCCTACTATGCACCCGCAGTACAGTCGCGCTTCGCTGTCCCGGAGAACAAGTGTATTCTGATTCGTATGACCTCTGGGGGCTATATACCTCTGTTCCCGCAATCTTGAAGCATCATTTCGTACCTAATTTAAGGACTACTAAAGAATTTCACATCCTACACCCTCTAGAGCAAGCCTTACAGATTGTTGATACGATTTCTATTATGGTATGTGAAATTAACACTAGAATTCCTCATTGTCCAGCTAATTTTTTGGATAATTGAATTATAAGCATGAGCATAATGAGCAGGAGCAAGAGCTGGTACTGTACCAATTCCTTTGATAGGATTAGAAACAGCAACACATTATATAATTGAGCTTGGTCGTTTCGTACAAGCACTCAATTGGTTCTTATTAAGTAAATTTCCACCACCACCATCCGCTTCCCCCAGTGGGCTATACTGGTTGTTCTCTGTTTTCTTAGCTAACTAATTCCACAAAGGCTGCACAAGAACTCACCCTACCTAGTAAACTATACCCAACCAATTCTTCGAGCCTCATAATGTCAATTCGGAGTCTAGCCACACTCATGTTCATGATAGAGAGAATGAGAGGGAAAGGGTGAAGGACGGACATAACAAGGGGAAAAATGTGATGGAGGTAGTTGCACGATTCGTTAGGAATGTGTTGAACGGAGGAGATGTTGGAGTTGTATTGAGTTGCGTTGTCTATGGAGGTTGCTAGCTACGGTTCCCTCTAGTAGGGAAAACTCTGCTCTCTACATGTGATACCCATATGTCTCCGCATATGCCCTAATCATCCGTGCTTGCCCTAGTAGAACGTTCACCCGTCCACACTTCTGTGTTCCTCCATACATGCCCGCGCTGCCTATCAGCCTGCGGTGTCTCTGCTCCTATAGCAGTGCTCTACTACTGGGATAATAATACCATCAAAATGGGGGTCTATTTGTTTGCAGTGGGGTCGAATGTTGCTATGTCAGGATTGGCAGTGAAGAAGACAGCTCTGGAGAGCAGAAAGACAATGCTCCCCCTCCCAACTAAATGCGCAACTCGAAATTTCAATACTACCTATGACGGATTGACGGAATAGATATCATACACCCCGGATAGTTTTTATGATGAGAAATTATCAGGAGCAAATTGTGTATCTCTCCACCATGCCTAATTTCCTGCCTACCCGGGCAAAGGTCCTAGATTTTGGCCGACGGTGACGGCGAAGTGCAACTATATATCACTTAAATTCTGCAAACTCCCTTACATTCTGCACCTACGCAGGTAAAATTGCGTTCCAGATATCCCTACGGTCAACGGATACCGGCAAACATCACCTGCTTTTCAGACCTTATGCTACCCGAGGATCAGCCGACACTATACCTCTCCCGCCATAAGTTACACCTTAGGAATTTCCCTTTGCTCCTTCCTTGATGGCTAATTTTCCACCTAGATCTAGTGTTCCCTAGGTTACGGCATATATTCGATCGATCGAGATCCCACGATACTCGAGGGCTGCATTATCCACCAACCTCTGAGAACTACCTTATTTTTCTTGCTATGCTTGGAAAAAATCACAGATACCAGCCTGGCGTAACCTCATGGTCCGGCATCCTAAGTTTGCAGCAGTATATCATTAGGGTTGGTTTGCATCCTGGCTATGAAAGATTGCTTGGTGTCATATTCTGTCCACCCCAGATTTTTTCGAAGGTGATGGCGTTATAGTTAAATCCTTTGCTTTTTCCAGAAAATTACCCTGTGCTCGTCAGGCACCGTATAAGTATCATTCCCCGGCAAATCAGAGCGACAAATACAAGCGAATATCATATTATGGTTAAGGCGAGCGCTCTGGGGCTAAGCCTTAGATACTGTAATCACCACCGACAAGCCAAGCCCCTTCGCAATTGTATAGAAGATACAAAGTAATGGGGATACTTATACTAGTATATATCACTGCTTATTTTACAGAATCTATCTCAGAATCAATTTCTCGGAAGTGACAAGTACAAAATTAATAGTAGTAACCAAAGGTGGAAGACTAGCACACGACGCAGCGAAAGGAAGGTTGAGCAAAGGAATGGATGTTGCATTCCGCAGCCAAGAATAGGTAAGTATTTCCCACTAGCCTTTAATGGTATTCAATCCATTCTTATCTCCATGATAGGCGCGGCAACAGCCTAACTCGCCAAGCCCCGCCCTGGACATCGTGGGCATCAGCGGGAAGGCCTGGAAAAATGAGGGCCCGCTAATGCACAAACCCGCCCCATGCTTAACTCCCAAACACGTGGTATTCCGGTTACCGGCAGTATGATCGCGGGCGCCTGGGAGAGAGCGACTTGGGCAGTAGAAGGGGAGGGCCCCTCACTTGGGGGGTAAAGGCTAGGCAAGAATGTGGTGATGAGAATGCGGAGTGGAGTCGAATTGTGCATCTATCCTATTCCTAGCGGTTACGAATAAATAGCTGAGCTCTCCTAGACTTAGGTCCCCAGAAGTACGCTCCGCTCGCACGCCTGAAGTGTGGGGACAACACCACAGTATAGGTGCGCCATCAGAGAATCCACACTTCCCATACAGTACTTAGATTGCGCTTACAACAGGACCCCCTACTAAGATGAATATGGTGGGTTCCAGATATCTCGATCTATCCATGAAAATCAACGTTCTGATATTATTACTGATGATTGAATATAGCCGGTGTTAAACGAGTCTCTGCCACTCACTGGAGACCCGAGAATATTAGACGTTAATCGGCCGTACCAAGCAGTTGGCTATCACGCCGTGTGGGTTATGGTATGGTAGCCACTCCCTTGACCCTGGCACCGCCATCTCACTAGTGATATAGGCATGCACAGCAGTTGTTTGGCCGATAATCCCTGGTATCGGTTTTTTTTATGGAGGCTTAGCCCGAAAGCATGCTTCACAAGGGCTCCTCTGGCAGTCGTTTTTAGTTTCGGCGGTGATATCTTTTCAATGGTCCGTCGATCTTTACAGCTTTGCGGGAGTTGCAACTGACAAGCTAGGTGGTGGGTTGGGTATTCACTCGCCTACTCCCGAACGGCGGGCAGGTTTATTGGGAACTTTGAAAATATTGGATTGAGAAACGTTGCCGCTGCGCCGTCTATCGGCTCAGGTTATATCCCAGAGATTTTATTTGCTCTTTTCCAGGCAATCGGTCCTTATCCTCTCATCTCTCATAACCTGACAGCTGATACAAGGCGATATGATACAGTGTTTTTTCTGTGTTGCCACAGTACAGATTATGATCGGCGGCGCCTTCGAGCGCGGGAGACTTTTTCCAAGTTTGCTATTTGGGTTTATCTGGGCAACTGTCGTTTATTGCCCACTCGCTTGCGTAAGTATCTCTTTCACCCAGACATGTTTTAAAATAGAGTGATTAACCCTGACGCGCAGTGGACCTGGAATCCTTCGGGATGGCTCTACCAACTCCCCTCACTAGACTATGCTGGTGGGGGCCCAGTGCACGTCGCCTCTGGTTTCTCAGCATTAGCCTATGCTCTGGTTCTTGGAAAACGTCGGGGCTACCAAAGGAAGCATAGACAAACACCTCATAGTGTAACAATGGTCTTTCTGGGAACATGCTTTATCTGGTTCGGGTGGCTATGCTTCAATGGAGGAAGTACTTTAAATGCCACAATTAGATCCATGTACGCAATGTTTAACACTAATGTAAGTCGGGAGTATCTTACCTGCCCTCACTCTTTCACCCCAAGTTGGCTGACATATGATCCAAGATTGCGGCAAGCTGCGGTATCCTTGGATGGGTTGCCACCGATTACTTTAGAAAGAATGGAAGGCTCTCTGTTGTAGGTGCCTGTGAAGGAGCTATCGCGGGTACTTCGGCCACCCTGGTTAACGTAGATTTTTGGGTTCAAGGCTCACATTCTGTAGGACTTGTTGGAATTACGCCGGCCGCTGGGTATGTTGCCGTTTGGTGTGCAGGTAGGTACCTAGAAACCTCCCCATACATGAGGTGCAAATCCAATTTATTAACCTAATATAAAGCTTTGATTGGCTTCCTCACTGCAGCCCTTTGCTCCCTCTGCGAAGATATCAACACTTGGGTCCATGTAGACGAGGGAATGGATATATTCAAGCTCCATGGAGTCGGGGGTTTAGTCGGTGCCCTCCTGACTGGGGTTTTCACAAGCGAAACGGGTAATACACCAATCTCCCCTTCTCTCATTTGGAGATGTTAGGCTTATATATATCCGCGGGGGGGGGGGGTTAAGTCAGCCTGTTGGACGGCATGACCTCAGCGTCTGGCGCCATTGATGGAAACGGGGTTCAAGTGGCCAAACAGCTTGTAGCCATACTAGCAATAGCGAGCTACTCGTTCATCGTGTCGGCCGCTATCCTATTGGCGATGAAGCATGTTCCTGGTCTCCAGTTACGCCTCTCCGAGGAAGCCGAGCTTCAAGGCCTTGATAGGCACGAATTTTGCGGAGATGAAACGGGAGAACTCTGGGGATACGAGAAGGACAGGCTAGTGGTCGGAGGCATTATTCCGCTTACTGCGCTCCAGCGCACTCCGACACCAGATGGCCAGGGGCCTGAACAACCGCAGCCGGAGCAGGAATTTAAACGGTGCAAACCTCCGTCTCTAGAGACGGAAACGCCGCCCAAAAGCTCTGCAGCCCCGCCGGATAATTCCGACCAGGTAGTGTAAATCGGAAAGGTGTGTTTGTCTCTGTGGAGGTTACTATTCTGGGCTGGAGAATAATAATAATTCGGGGAGCAAAGGAGGGAAAAAGAGGGAGGTTTCTTCCGCTCATGACGTCGGTGTGGTGTTTAGGATACAGAAGGAGTTGGTTCCATAGTAAACGGTGCTATTAAGTTAACTATCGTAAGACAGATCGCCATGGGCTGTATCGTATCGGACCAGGGGTACCGTACTCGTACATAAAGAAAAATGGTGCAACACGTGACGATGCAACCTTACCAGCTTGCCCACATCCTGAAAAATCCAGAACACCCATATTCAGGCATCAGTAAGACTCCAGGTTCAATACGAGAATGAAAAGGGATTCGCAAGAATAACCCTAAGCGATATTGACCCAATAAATGCAAAAACCAGAGGCGGACCACAGCGGTACGGTAAATTGATCATTGATCCTTCGCATGGTTACCGGAACTGGGGTGCGTTGAGGCTGTGCTGCACCATAATTGTCACTAGCGCAGCACCAGAGGTAGGAAGGACTAACTCAACCAGGAAATCCCTCCGCGCAGGACAACACGATAGTGTCCCACTACCCCGATCCAGGAGCAAATAAAAGCTTAAAAAATTAATGCAGAACTTAATGCTCCATTTGGAGGGCTGAGCCTCGCTTGCTCGCCGGCGGTTAGCAAGCTTGATTAGTAGAGTATGATATAAGTGCGAGTGATACATTGGTACGCACATTGTGGGCAAGCGAGTAGCCAAAGCAGGAGTTCTATCGGCCCTGCCATTTCGTGTGCCTGTACTAGTATTAGAGATTGGTGATTTTTTAGTAGGGCGCGGCAGCTTCGTGGCGTTTTTGATAGTGCTGCACGGACACAAGTAGTCAGAAAAGCCTCCCACTCCCACGCGGTATGCCACCAGCACTGTACTAGAAAGAGAGAGTCCTTAAAAATCGGAAAACATAACCCTTGTCTCTATAGAGAATTGCACGAGATTGGCAGAAATAGTTTTCCGGTTTTTAATGATCCCACAGAGAGCTCTGTGCTGCACAGTGAAAGTCTACGCCAGGGCCACCAAGGATATATGGTAAATACAACCCCACGAGGGCACCGATAATAGTATTGCCCCTCACTGCCCAAGATAACATCGTATTCTCAAACAAACTCCCCCGCGCTGGATCGTCAACCTAGTGCATGTTGCACATAGTTCATGCGACTATCGGTCGTAGGTTGGTTGCGTATAGTACAGTACAGTACTGTACTGTGCCACACGACCCAAGCGGCTACGCACAGTATCGTATTACACACTTCACCCGGGATATATAGAAGACTATGGAGGGTAGAAGATATGGCTAGAGGAAGTGCTCTCTTGCTGGACAGCATGGGGAAGCGTACTGCATAGGACAGGTGCAATGTCATACAGTATCAGCACTTACCAAGTGTACCGATCGAAAAGTTTCATCGAGGGGTCTCCCATCCCTGTGGGAATCGAGCACAGTAGGCACAGTGCTCAATGTCACCTTATCTCTTTCATTACTCAGGTACCGCAATGTAATGGCCAGTGTAGTAAGGGTACAGTGCAGCACCGCCCAACTCTCACAGACATCAGCCGAGAACAAGCGAAACCAACCAGCAGTAGTACGCAGTACTGCATAACACAAAATCTTATAAAGAACGGGCGGCTATAGCTAAAACCAGTGTTAAGAAGCCTCAGCCTCCCACTCTATTTGACCAAATCCCATCAAGCCACAACGTACTCTGGGGTAAAATTTAATGAAGGATTGTCTTAGCCCAAGTCAATGCAGGATCTCGTCTACCTATGTATTAGCAAGTGCAATGCCTTATCAAAGGGAGGATGGTGGTCTAACCGCCGCTGATCAGTTCCCTAGCCTTCTAGCAAGCTAACCGGCTAGCCCAAGTAAATATGATACACTTTATTGTGGTAACTTAGGCTTTTTTCATTTCTTCTGTCAGGACTCTCACCCGGGACAAGTGGACGGATGAGGAGGAAGGAAGTGTAAGTGGTTTGGGAACGGTCAAGCGCACCGCTATGTTCGCACTGGCTTTGAGAGGGGGTCTTGTACTATATGGTGCTGACAGCACGAATGAATGCATGGATGGATAGCCTATCGATCTTTGTACCACAAGGCATTGATATTACTAGGACCCGAACGTGGGGGCTGTCTGCCTGCTGTCTATGCACGACATAGAGTACCGGTACTGTACCACCACGATAAAGTAGTGCAGATCTAATATTGCCTCGACCCATCACCAAAACATCTGCAGGAGCACCCAATTACCCATCCCTTCCTCCATCCCACTCTTGGTGTCACCAAACCAAACCCGACAAACAACCCAAAGCGCCAAACAATCTCACCCATAGTCCGCAAGAACAGATATCATTCATTTTATAAAAACCCCATGGCACTACCCCCATCCAAGACCTTTCTCTGCTTCAATCCTCACACCACTACACCATACCATCCTCCTTACCCACACTCTTTTACAGTACAATACAGTTCTCCAATTTCCAGCTAGGCGCAAGTAGCCAAGGTTCGACACCAACCTTTTTACATTCTTTCCCTCAATCCTATTCCACTCCAAACTATCCATTCGTTCTTTGACCCGGGTGGTCCAACGTCTTGCGTCCCTGATTTCTCCCATATCACAGCAGGTTCCTTGCTTCAACTACGAGCCCAACACATTCACTCGGGGCAACAGCCAACAATAACATTGCAAAAATGAAGTTCACACTCGCATCACTCTTTGCGATTAACGCTATCGTAGCTGTTCACGGGCGTGCTAGTATGACATAATTACCCTCTCTGAGGGACAATGGCTAATAACAATTGATCCAGTCCCCGAAGCCCAACCGGAAGCAATCTGGGACCGCCTCGTCAGCCGCTTCGCCGGTAGTTTCGAGGTCAGAGACCTCAGTCGCCACCACTATGGGGGGTTCCCGGGGCTCAATCCCACGGGAATTCAAGGAGTTGTTCCGGGCGCCGGGACAACGGGGAAGCCGACTGGTACCGAGATGGGACCTGTTAGGACGGGGACTAGGGTCGTTTCTAGGACTGTGAGTTGTCCGCTTGAATCATAGGTGTGCCAACCTTTGGCTAATGAAGATTACCTTAGGGGACTGCGGTCTATGGCACCGGAACAGGAATTATCATTGGCACCCATACTAGGCTTAGTGTTTTCCCAACTGTAAGTTCTCCCCAATCACCCCCTCGTGTCTCTATAATCTAGCTAACCAGACGTTCTTTGACAGGGCACTGGAATAATCCGCTCATCAACAAGTGGCATATCCAGCAAAAAGCCCCCAGCTGTAACCCCCAAAACCCCGCATTCCTCAAATGCAGGTCCAAAAACAGTCACCGACCCGGGCACACAACCACCCCCGGGAACCGCGTCCGTCGTTCAGGTCATCACCTCGATAATAACAGCCACCCAGCCGCCTGTGACAGTGACGGTCAACCCGCCTGCAGTGACTGTTACAGTTGTTGGTGAGGGTAAAGGCAGCATTGTGGCCAGTACGGTGACAAAAACTACATCCATTACTGTTACTGCGCCTGGGGCAACGGTTACAGCGGCCTGTAAGGGGGGGGTGTATAATTCCCAGACGTAACAGGAGCCGCGCTAGTTTTGGGAGAGCTAGTAATCCTAGATCTTTTTCCCTTCTTTCCCTACACTCTTGACCCCGACTCCTCGCGGATAGAGCAAGTGGTGGTGCCCCTGCGGAGAGGGGGTGGAGGGGACGGAGAGGTGTGGAATCGAGTGGTTAACATGAATCGAACCGGGTTCGAGACTCTAGATGTACTGCCCTGTATATTATAGAAATTCCTACCCAGTTTAGCACGCCGCCATATAAAAAAGTTCTCATTTTTTTCCTAAAAACTCGGCTCTTGCTAAAAACTCAAATCCTTTTGACCAGTAGGTGTAAAAAGATCCACATCCAGATAGTAGCTGCCATTCCGGCCGTTGTAATGAAAATAAAAATCTGGTAGGAGGCCTGTAAGCTGAGCTATAATCAAAAAGGTGCAATGTTGTTGCAATATTTCGTTTTCAACAAAAAAAATGGCATAAAGGTCAGAGAGAAAAAAATGACATTTTCCTTGCGTTCCAAACAGGGCGTAAAACTCGGACGTCTTCCGATCCATTCATTCCACTGTGGTGTGCTGCGCTGCGCAAACACGGAAACTCCTGGTTTGATTATTCGGACTAATCGGAAATTCGCCGTTGGGGTTATGAAATGGGGGATGTTTGGTTGTAGCAAACATCATTCCCACCAAGAACCGATAAGCCATTAGGTTCAGGATGGATGGGCGGCGATTTTGAGGGATAGAAGAAGTGGTTTCAAGTCAAGTCATTAATTCCCAAGCTCTCGGAGGTTGGGCACCACGCTTTAAAACAAATACCCGTATGACATCGAGAGTGAAAAGGCCGAGAGTGTCTTGGAATCATCATGAATACTCACTCGGCATAAGTAAGGGCTGTCAAACACCGGGCAGACACAACATTTCTTAGGGCAAATTGAGAGACAGGAAAGAAATAATTGCAAAACACAAACCCAGTTTATTGTTTTCAGTAGAGATCTAGAGACCTAGACCTAGATTTTGAAACCCCTTAGCAAGAAAGTTATCATAATAAAAGAGCAAACAATCACCAACCGCCTCTTATTTTCTCTCATCCATTCGCACAGAGACCGCACAACCACATCCACCTCCACGGAAAGAGAGAAAGCAAAAGCAAAACACTACCGCCGCCACCGAAATTACGCTCAACTACCAAAATGGATAACTCTATTATAAACTCCCCTTTCCCGCACCACTCCGAACCCCCATTTGTCAGCGAGTTCATAACTCCGCGCTCCCGCTCCCGCTTGCGCAACCCGAGCATCCCCACCACCACCCGTACCAACATTACACCCACACGGGCGACCAGAGGACAGAGCACAACCAAGTCCACCGATCCAATCACCACCGGCCACCGCACTATCAGCACCCCTCTTCCCACTAAAAGGAGTGCCAGACTATCAACCCTTTCCCAACCCGCACAGGCGAGCTCGAGCCCCCACTACGCTCAGGAAACCATCTCTTCTGCTGCGAAACGCAGATTCAGGGAGGAGGAAGAGGGAATCGGTGGAGGGATACACGAGAGAATTGCAGTGTTGGAGGCGGAGATTCGCATGTTGAGGGAGCAGAGAGGGTGGATTGTTGGGATGATTGAGGGGCGGAAGATGGGAGCTAGCATCCAGGGCGGCGGGGAGAAGGATAAAGGGAAGGGCAGTGGTGACGGTGATGGTGATGGTGATGGGGAGAAGGTTACCGTTGTTGGCGACGATAATGACAATGGCGGTAATGAAGGTGATGAGGTCGAAGGGTAAAGTATAATTCGTTGTGGAGCACTTGGCTACTTGCTCGGTTATTTGCTCGTGGTGCTCCCGTGTACCGCTTGTCGAGAGCAGCCTTAGTACTCAAAGTTGTGACGACTTCAACGTTCTATGCATACTGTTTCTAGCTAGGCACATTCATCCTTCGGAATAGAGTTTCATTCACCTTCACGTGATCGACGAGTGAGGGTCTGTGACCTCAGAATTTCTTTCACCTTCTAAACTTTGTAGGTAGTTGAATGACGAGTTTCTTTTTTTTCTTTTTTCTTTTTTCACCTTCCCGCTTTGAGTTGCTACACGGCGCCCACTTGCGCAGCTGCAAATGAATTTTATGATATCCACGGAAATGCGGACGATATTGATGCTGAGACTTCAGCTTTGCGAATGTAACGCGCTTGAATGGATTCAAAACAACAAGGTAGGCCTGTCTTTAAACAAGTAGATATAGATTTGAAAGACAATTCCGACTAGATGGAAAGGAAATTGAGAAGAATACCCTACATAGCCCCGAAAGAAAGAAGAAAAAAAAACCAGCTCCAAACAAAGAAAGCCAGCGAGTATGATAGGAACAGATTAAAAATACATGTTTCGATTTTCAATTACCCAACCCTTCATCTGTACGTTGTCTTGAGTAGATCCCTGAATTCATTCACATCATCTTCCTTAATCCCAGCAATCTCTCCAACAATTTCCAAATCTGCTTTCATCCTCTCCTCATTCGTAGTCCCATTCAGAACGCACACACCCCCGCCTACCTCCCACCCTCTACCCAACGCCAACACAAGAGCGTACATCGCTTGTTCCCTCGTCCAGCCCCTCTCCGCAGCAACCTTCCCGACAATCTCACTCTTGACGACCCCAGGATTTGCGGTGAGTGTCCAGAAACTCTGGTAGACGATACCATACTCCCGACAAAAATCCAACAGCGAAAGGTCATACCCGGTGTCCTCGTAAAACCTATTTTGCACAATTGAAGGCGGGACAGAAATGACCGGACTGGAATAGAGTGCGGCGAGAATCGGCAACGAGCAGTTACTAATCCCGAGGTGCTTTATCTTCCCAGCAGCGACAAACCCTTCCAACACCTTCCATGCGGATATGGTCGCCTCCAGGGTACGTAGTGGGGAGTGTAGAAGCAGTGCATCGAGGCATTCCACACCAAGGTTCTCTAAGGAACGTTCCACTGATGCACGGACCTGTTTTTGAAGCGGGGCAGTGGGGTCGTAAGGAATCGTTGCTGGGTCCTGGCCAGCTGGCGAGGAGAACTTGGTTTGGATGAACAGGGAGTTGCGCGAGAAGAGGGCCAATGCTGGCCTTATAAGATCCTCGCGATAGTGCTTTGGCTGATTGGCAGTGTCAAGGCCCTGGAAGCCAGCCGACAGAGCGGCAGATACCAGGTCGGTTGTTGAGATAGATTTCCAAGCAGTGCCATAGAGGAAGAGAGGGTGTTGAGAACCTGTTGTAGGGAGAGTGAGGGTTGGAGGCTGTGGAGAGATAGTAGGTGGTGGGGTGGTGCTCGCAGATGGTGCCATCGTCGGACTGGCTAGTGATCTCGTTTGGTTTATCAATGTAGAAATTGGTTGGGGAGGATTTGGGGGATGAGAGAGGAAGGGTGAAGAAACAATGCTGTTAGTGGAAGTTTTTAGGTGGTGTAGAGGACAAGGTAGGGAGGGGGATGCTGGTACCATGGGAGAGGAGAAGCGCACAAGAAGGATTTCCAGGGCATAGGCCAATATAGGCACAGTGCAGGCTAAAAATTTTGGCCGAAGGGATAAGGGACCCGAATGGAGAAGCAGGGGGCTGAACCTATTTGGGCACCGAAGATCCGGTACAGTAGGGTACAGTACCCTACCGTACTTTGTTGGGGAAAAAGGCGACGGGTGTTACTTTTTTATTTTTTCCTCTTCTTTTTCCTTCCTCCTGCCTTCCTTCCTTTCCTATATTGCTAGTATTGCGTCTAGAGTATTGTGCCAGTATAGTCTACCGGCACGGTGTAGTACTCGTACAAGAAGTATCGGAGTCCGGGGGGAGGGGGCGAGAAGTGGTTTTCTACCTACGATCCATATAAATTCCAACCAATTTTCAACCCAAGAAGTGTTTGGTGTGACGTCGGTGGACAGGGGAACAGTGAGACCCTGCGTCATGCGCCGCATTTTGGCAATGTCTCTCTCCCTTTTTTTCTTTTTTCTGCTTCGAAGCGCCCACCAATTCTGCTCCAAACTCAACCCATTCATCCACCCAACAAATAGAGTTGTCCCTGCCTCAGTTGTGGCACTTGATATAACAATCTGCACTTGAGGAGAATCGAATGCCAATCTTGGATAAGGTACGCCAGTTGGGATACCATTGAACATTCACATGTTTGTTAGAGTGGGTTGCTGAGGGATTGAAAGCATGCGCGGTTGAGCACCCTCCTCCGGCAATGAAAGTTGACTGCTTCTCATTCAAATTAGATATTGTTGAACTCGGCGTGCGATGTTATACGACAATGAAAGGGGTATAAACCGCATAGTGTTGACGGGTTGCTTGGTGAATTGGTACCGGTACTACCAGGGTGGCACTTGAATAGTCAGTCCCCCTAGGCGCACTGGAGTCTGCACCAAGTATTGCATAGTGTAAATACAGGTTCTCTCCAAACACTGATCGGTACCGTGCTTCCACCATAACAATTCTTTTGGCGCGCTTTCAGTCAGTCTCCACGCACTGAAGTATAGCGCAGTACTGTACATCCGGAAGCCCATGTCGGGGGGGCGGGGCAACAGGATTGACAATGGCAAGCGATTGTTCACCCATCATGAGCACTTGTCGAAGTCGACTCCTAAATATACAAAAGCTGCCTCTTTAAACCATGTCTAGCACGCCCCGCTTTCCTTCCCCAGGGTCCTCTTTCCAACTTGCTCGGATTGTTTGGAGGAGTGGACGAGATGAGGCGAATTTTATGTAACCGTGATTCCCCATCACTATTGACCCATCTCCATAAGGGCAAGTTAAGCTGGCTTTTAGGGTGCTTGCACTCGAGCACTGTTCGGTATGAGTACGGACGATTATCTCGGCATCGTTCGTTTATCTCGGTATCGTTCGTTTATCTCGGTATAGTAGGGGTCCGTTTGCTGCTCGGTTGTCAGAATATGGTGGGGACGGTCATAAATGGGAGAGCTCAACTCTCACCATCAAGACAACTGTAGACTACTCTACATTGCGGTACTGTACCAATTCTCGGATAATGGACACGAACATCGAAAAACCCCGCCGACCCTAGAAGGCATAAACGGCGGAACCTGCCTAGTCGCCTCATCTATGTGACTCCTCTAATAAAAAGTGGCCCCACCCGAGCATCAGAGGTATTCTAATGCTCCTCCCTGAATGCCAAACACTACAAGTACCGGTATTACACTCGCTGGGAAAATCCAAAAGTATCCGGAAATATTGGCGCTTTTTTGGCCTAAACTGTGCCAAGACTTCCCGACACTTTTGGTCTCCCCAAGTATGATACTTTTATCCACGTACCCGCACCAGTGCCGCAGCATCCCCCCCAGCATCCAAGGACACCCATCTCTTTGGCTTGTCGGAAGAGATCCGATTCCTGGAGCCTAGCAGTGTAACACCCGTAACAGCGGTTAATTGATGGATTTCTGGTGCATACCGTGCGGTACTCGAGTATCACAATCTGCTTTCCTAGGACTTCAATTTCAGGCAGACAGCGCGCTATGGGAGCGGGACGGTTACTCGAGTAGGATGATACCGGTGAGCGAGGAGCCTCACAATGCTTGGCGGTGTATGTTGGCCATTTGCTCTCTCTCCACAAACCCCCTCCGATTCTAACAACCTCCTCACCCCAAAATCCTCCGTTTGCTTTTGAGGTGCCCTGTAGCTGATCCCTCACCACACCGAGCTCACTTTCAGGCATATATATATATCCCCCAATTCTCTTAAAAGCTACTCCCTCAAACTCTTACTCCCCCAATACCCTCACCCCCAAAAAATGCCACGGGGGGGCCAGGCCAGAAGAAAGCAACAAAAATTCTATGCAGTATATAAAGGTCGAAATGCCGGAATTTTTGATGATTGGTAGCTTCTTCCACATTCTACTGGCAGTCTTTTTGTGACTAATGTCCAGGTGGCAGGGAAGAGACCAGATTGCAAGTTGAAGGATTTTCAGAGGCAGCCTTCAGGAGCTTTCCCTCGCATGCCGAAGCAGAGACCTGGATCTACGAGCAACGTGACAGGGAGATCCGCGAAGAGAATGCTCGGTTACGAAGGGAATACCCTGATACTGATGAAGACGAGTCGGAAACTGGGGAGCAACACGGTGGCAGCTATCCGCAGCTCTCTCAGCATAATACTGGGTTGGGCGTGGATTACCCAGACCTGGATGCCCTGCCTGCTCGTTTGAGCGCCCATGGTGTCAGTAGGGCGGGCGCGCCCCCCTATGTTTCTAGCCCCGAAACCACTCCCTCCTCCTCCTTCGCCACGGAACAAAGCCTTGAACCTTTAATCGATCTCTCGCCTGAGCAAGAGCGCGTTCTTTCCTTAGTGAAGCAGGGACATAATGTGTTTTTCACGGGCCCGGCAGGCTCTGGCAAATCGCTAATCCTGAAGCACATGAAACGCCATCTTGATAGCATAGGAAAAACTTATGCTATAACTGCTCCAACAGGGATTGCCTCAGTACTAATTGGTGGCCAAACTATCCACTCATGGAGTAGGGTTGGGAAAGGAGACAAATCGGTGGGTTATTATATACACAAGGCGAAAAGCACCATCAGGCATCCCGGGGCCAAGTCACATGGCAAGCTCGCCAAGTCGGGGGAGGCGGCGTGGAAGGAGACACGGGTTTTGATCATTGATGAGATTTCCATGGTACGTCCCGATTAGCCTGCCGGGTGGAGTGAGAGGGTCGATTGGCTGAGCGAGGAAATCATTGCTTTGCCTACTTGCAGTTGTCCCCAGATCTCTTTGAGAAATTGAGCGTGATAGGCCAATATGCAAGGAGTGATAATGGACGTCCTCTGGAAGCTCCCTTCGGTGGTATGCAACTCGTTGTCTGTGGAGATTTCTTTCAGCTTCCCCCAGTTGAAAAGGACTCTGACAAAACATGTTATAAATGCGGTACATATAAACCCCTTTCTAACTGGATCCAAAGGCTGGGCTGATTGGAATTTTAGGGTGCCCTATCACGCCTCGCGAAGAGCGCACCTATTTACCACCGGGTGACAAATACATTAGACAGCACATCGAATTCCTAGACGAAATACATACCCTTCGAGTTGATCCCGCTCGATGGTCTCATTGCTCCAGGACCGACGGGAATGAAAGGACATGCAGCCACCTCTGGAATGAAACTATGAAATACTGTTTCCAGACCCCAACCTGGTTCAAAATAGGATTCAAGTCCGCCGCTCTCACAAAGGTCTTCCGCCAGTCGGACCTAGCTTGGATAGACACGCTTGGGAAATTGAAAGTTGGCCAAGTGACTCCAGATGTAATGGCCCGTCTGTTACCCCTTCAGCGGCCTCTGCGTGAACTAGCAAGTGGCGTTAAACCTACAAGGCTCTACACGCACAGGAAGACAGTGGGCCATGAGAATGAGCAAGAATTTCAGAAGCTCAAGGCTGCCGAGTACTGTTTTGGCGCCATCGACGAAGGCGCCATTAACAAAAACACCAAAGACCTAAAAATCTTTAACTCTCCAGAGCTTGAAGAATTCAGTAACTTCCCGTTGCTACCTAATCCTGACCAACACGCTAATTCTATCTAGATTTTTTTAAAAACCTTCAGGTTCAAAAAGATATTAAACTCAAGCACGGTGCCCAGGTCATGCTGCTTTTTAATATCGCACAAAACGAATGTCTGGTCAATGGCTCCCGAGGTGTTATTAGCGGTTTCCAGCAGATGAATTTGACCACCTTCACATCCGGCCGTGTCGCTCGCGATTCCGAGCGCCCCATGCTCAAGAAGTACTTTGAAATGAAGCAGCAAGGGGGGAGAGTGCGGATTCCACTTGTGCGCTTTACTACGCATGCTAACCCGATCCCCATCCTGCCCGTAGCCTGGAAGACTGAAATCCCGCACTACTACAGCTCAATGTCTGATGTGGTAAAACTGAGCAGAATCCAAATCCCTCTCGCTCTAGCTTGGGCCACAACGGTGCACAAGAGTCAGGGGATGACCCTCGACTACGTTTCAGTTGATATTAGCCAATCGTTTGCCCCCGGGCAAGCGTACGTAGGACTGAGTCGTTGCAAGAGCCCTGAGGGAATGCAAATTCTGAGTGGTGGAAGGAGCTTGGGGAAGGCTTTTCTTGTGGATAAAGGGGTTATCGAATTTAGCAAGCAACTGGAGGAGCAGTTAGCAAGAGAGGAGGAGAGTGGACGGGGAGAATCAGCGGTGGTGGGTGGGCTCGGTTAGAAGAGCCGATGCATTAAGTATGAGGAGGAAGACAAGTCCGACGAGTTTGAGGACGATACGGAATACTGGTAATGCGTTCCCGGGCGTTCAACATGGCACCAATTTCAACGCACGGAAGGAATCTGATTTTGGCCGCAGTGTCAGAGCAACTGGCCATCGGTCGTGGATCTGATTCGGCCGGCTCGCCGACATCAGAATCTAAGGAATCCCCTAGCTCCACTTTACTCTTAATCAGGATCTCGGTTGCATGGGTTTGGCGTTTTCATTAGGCTTGTCTCTTCTATTTCCTTGTTTGGATGGGTGTGTGGTATGAGTCAATACGGGATGTAATGTTTCCTATAGTTAGGAGTGGCAGACCGTCTGTCAAATCGGTTGTATTAAGATAACTATGGTATGTACGATAACCTAGCTAAGGCACGGGACTGTAGTTTTTTTTATTAGCAGGGATATACCGGCGATCAAATAGGCGCAAATATTTAGCTATCTAGTGCGGCTAGTTTATGGTACTGTTTCTTGGGATCAATCGAGAGCTCTGTTGAACTTATTGTCGGGGCATAGCTGCGAAGTGTGTGTGAGGTGGAGAGCCGAGTACTGTACCGCAGGTTACAGCAGCAAATTACCTGGCTACGGAAGTGGCTGAGGTGAGTACGGTATGGTCTTTGACACAATCTGATCAGACAAAGGCTCAAAGCGGAGGGACTAGCCAAGACATACGAAGCAAATCCCTCGTTTGTTTGGCGGACCGTGGGGCTGCGATATTAGTTGCTGCTAATTTTCAAAAACTAGTTAAGGTGACGGCCGTCACACCAGCTATTCGAGTACTTGTGCTTGCGCTCCGTACAAGCACAGTAGGTCTCGGTAAGTCAATGGCAAGGGCGGGAAGGGCCAACGAAGCGGAGAACCTATCACACACCGGAGGATTCTGAAATGACACTACGGGACCATGGCGGAGGGGGGAAAGAATATGCTGACACTTTGGGGCGATGTTACTGCAACGCGTCTTAAGATTTCACTGATGCGGTATGTACAATACCGATACCGTATCATAGGTGGTGCTTGGGAAACTATCATAAGGTCACCGAGGGTCACTCGGGAAAAACTCAGGTGCCATAGCCACCATTGGACTCCTTTGGAGTTTTTTTCCTTCTTTTTCCTTCTTTTTAAGGACCGGGGAAAGTCACAATAATAATATTCCTAACACGGACTAGCGTAAAAAATAAAAAATAAAAAATAAAAGTAAAAATAAAAGTAAAAAAACTATCTACAAAAGACCAAAAACGAGGTGAAAAGAAAGAAACAGGGGAGGCCACGGGCCACTCAGACGGCCAAACTTGGACAAGAAACTTTCCTGTGGTAATATTGGCTGACTTGATAAAATATATTGCAGGTGAAGAAATTAGCGGGTCATTTCCTCATAGAAAATTAGCCAATCGGCATCCGTCCGAGTGGCAGGGGTGTCCCAGCGGCTTGTGGTTTCGCCTACACCAAAGAATGAAAACAGAACAAAACATAAAATGAAAAAGGTCCAAATAAAAAAGCCATATGTATTAGTCCTACCGAAAAGAAAGGAAAAGAAGACCCAGTATGTTAGAGTGAAAAGTTTCAAGAGACCTGCCAGATTACGGCCACCCGTAAAAAAATCCTTAAGAGACGCGAGAGAATTGGAAGCCAGCCTCGCATCCATGGGTGAGGCCTCATCCAAATTCATAGGATCCGTCCAGAAGCACAGAAGGGTCTTCCCAGTGCGGCTGCCGGGGAGCACGGTGCCATACTTCTTCATAACGCGCTTAACCTCCTCGACGTCCTTCTCCCTCTCCTGCAGCAGGACGCGGCGCTTCTCTTCGGGCGAAAGCGGCTTGCTAACGTACTCCTCGCGCATAAAGTCGACAAAGGTAACGACATCCTCAAGCGTGGACATGGCGCCGAGCGAGGCCCTGAGGGCCCCAACGTGCCTCCCGTCCATCACGTCCAGCTCGTCACCGCACGTCTTCCCGGCGTTGAAGAAGGTCATCATTTTCTCCTTGCCGAGGCGGCAGTAGTGCTGCACGCCGCCGGGGTTGCAATGCCCGCCGGAGCGCACGTGTATATTCCTTGCGCTGGCGGCAGCCTCGACCGCCAGGTAGCTGATCGGCTCGCCGCAAGAGTCACGGAGGTTGAACGTGACGACGGGCCCCTGCTGCTTCGGATCGCCGTACTTGCCCTCGGTGTATATCTCCACCAGCTTCTGGCCCGTGCTGCGGTGCGTAAGTTCTCCCAGCATACCGGCTAGCACTGCCACGAGGGAAGCAGTGTGGGCAGATATCTTCTCGAACGACCCGTAAAGCCTTTTGTGCGTGTCGATGGCGTGCCCGAGCGCAATGATGCTGTGGAAGGCGCATGTGCCGTCCTCGAGATGCTCATGCGGGTCCTTGTGGTACAACCGCTTCACGTGGTCCACCGACGCCATTAATTGCCCGACGGTGCCACCGCCAAAATAGCGTCTGTGCTGTAGCACGCCTGCCGATTCCCGCCGCACGATGAGCGCGCCGAGGTCGGGGTAACCGAACATCTTGTAGAAGCTGCACACGATAAAGTCCGGTGAGGCATCTGCGTCGGAGAGGTCCAGCGGGGAAGTCATTACCAGCGCCGCGGCATCGAGGAGCGAGTAGAACCGCCCTCCCCGCGTCTCGCGGAGCTTGGATGACCACGCGTGGATGGGCAGACGGCGACCGGAGAAATTTGACTGGCCTGGCCAGGCAAATAGACCCAGCCTCCCTTCCTCCCCTTCCTCATCTTCCTCCGGAGAGTCCAACCAAGCCTCAACCTCCTCATCTCCCCACAAGCACTCTGCGGACCCCGCCATCCCCCGCGGCCCAATCAGACTCGTATGGCAGTCCTTGTGAAACCTATACTTGAACTTCTCCTTCCCCTTCCCCCCCTCTTCCTGCTCATGTCCGGCGAACGCATCCGCTACTAGCTTTACCCCTGCGGTGGTGTTGGCACAGAAGACCACGTCGTACTTGGCCGGGTCAGCCTTGAAGAGCGCTAGTACCTGTAGCCTCACGGCCGTCACTTTGCTCGCCGAGAGCTTCGAGCTGGGGTTCTCCGAGTGGGGGTTGCCATATAAATTCTCGCGGAGGTCTGCTGAGATGGCGGTTAGGAGGGACTCGGCATACAGGGTGGTGCCGCTGTGGTCGAGGTAGGTTTGGTCTGCATGTGGGAATGGTATTAGTATGGGTGACATATGGTCGAAGGGAGGGACTGAGGGGAGAAGGGGAGAGATGGGGTGGAAGTGGGCGCATCATGTGAGAATTCTTCACCTTTCAACTGAGGGTATTCTTTGATTCGAAGTTTTTCAATGTTTGGGTTGTAACCTGGGTCTAACTTGGGTACTGCCTTGCGCTTGAAGGAGCGGGATTTGAAGGAAGGTGACGTTTTGGGGGGTGACATTTTGGAGGATGGTGGTGGTGGCGGTAGGTAGAGGGAAATGCTCTGGGGGTCGTATAAGGTAGTGTGTGTAGGGCAGGATGAATATATCTGAGGAATTCCGACGGATAAGGATGCAAAGCAGGGCGAGGGTGTCTAAGGGATTATGCCCCAGACAATAGGGAGTAAGCGGGCGGCGAGAGTCTTTGTATGACCACTTGATATCTTCGAAACATGAAGGGAATCTATCTGATATTGAGATAGCATGGAGACGATGAAGGTATTTATAGCGTTGAGCTATCTCCAGACTCAGCCCTTGACACTTCTCTTGTAGAAACATACTAGATAGCTCGGCATCCGAATCTGCAGTAGAATCCTATGATGAGGTATTTTCTAACCCACCATTACCACTGGTGCCATCTCCGAATATGAGCGGGAATCCGAAGGTGCCCGTACGGTATTATTTCATTCCGGCCCTCATCTTCCTCCTCCTCCTCCTCCTCCCCCGGCTACGCCAACACTACTGAGCTCTTTTTCTCACTTCTAGCGGGAAACTCACTCGTGGTCTTCTCATCTTCTTCCTCCCCTCCCTTCCCCACACCCACACCCACACCCTTCCCCACACCCCTTCCTTCTCCCTCTTCCTCCAAAATCACCCTTTCGTCCCATCTCTTCTACCCCTACCCTAGTTCGATCTAGCCTAGATTATTGCCCTACTTCCCTCCTCCACTCCTACCTGACCGGGATCAACCTCGCCGTTCCAGGCACACTGAACCGGAGCCGGGGAAAATGAACCTTGGGGAATTGTGCTCGGCGTTGATCGGGAGCTGCAGCATATATACATACACTCCCGAGATGAAACAATGCTCTGGTTTGGTTTAGTCTAGTTTAGTTCAGGCCACATCTTAATTTTTTCTTTTCTTCTTCTTCTCTTCTGGTGGTTGTGGTGCTGCCCTTCCTGCTCCTCCTCCTGTTCTCCCTTATTTAATTCCTTCCTTCCTTCCTGCCTAGAGTTATTACTGTTATTACCGCCCACCCCGGCTCACCTTCACTCATTCCATTCCTCACCCATTCACTACTCCTAGCTAGCTTAGCTAGGTAGCGATAAGTCTAAGCAAAGTAGCAAGGAAGTAGGTAAGCATTAGGTAGGTAGGTAGGTGGCTAGACATAGAGGGGGGGGGGGTGACCAAGGAGGCTTAATCTGGTTAGGGTACGGTACGCTACTATACGCACACTCCCCCACCACCGGGTCATACGTAGTTGTGGTAGTAGTGATAGTTGTAGTAGTAGCAGTCATCAGAAGCTAAGAAAGGAAGGTGAAAGTCTCACTATTACGACCTGCACCGTACTGTGCCGTACCGTAAAGCCTACCAACGCCACTGTACGGTACGGCGCATGCAATACGCTCCTCCCCACGCCTTTTGTTCGCCTGGCTTTTCTTCACCACCCCCCCCCCCCTCACCCTTCTTCTCTTTTCTTTTTCTTCTTGATTCGTGTGCTAGAGATGGGTGCAGGTAGGTGGGTAGGCAAGTAAGTTACCGTAGTTTGGGCTAAGTGCTATAGGTGTGTATAATAAGTATCGTAGGTGGTCTGTAGGTTGGGTGGTATGATGGTAAGACCTTGGCTATACCCATCATGACGATTACTATCAAAGAAGAAGAAGAAGAAAAGGAAATGGCCAAGTCAAGAAAAAAAGAGAGGGAGCTGGCCCTCATGTCGTAAGTTGTCTTGGATCTTTCCGACGGACGGATAGAAAGGTTGACCGACTCACTGACTGACTTACCTGTGATACTTACTTACCCACCCAGCCACTCGCTCACTCGCTCGCTGACTGACTGACTGACTGATTGATTCGGAATTTATTGATATAGTAATCAGATGTGGTCCATTATGCGCACTGGGTGCCGGGCGCGAACTGAGAGTGAGGTGAGGGTTAGCTTAGCGTGGTGTATCATCGTCATCGTGGAGGTTAGGTAGTGTGTGGAGGGTAATTACGGGTGTTGAGTATATAGATGGGAGAAGGGAGAAAGAATGGATGGTGGTGAGGGGTATGGAGGAGGAGGGGAAAAGGGGGGTGGGAGGGGAAAAAGTAGGTTTTACCTGAGAGATAGATACAAATTATGGGAGAAGAGGAGGGGGGGGTGGTTTTTTTTGACAAGCAAAGCATGGCAGTAAGGCAAGAAGTGACTGACGGGCTGACCGAGGAATACATTCTTGTCAGTTCCTACGATGAACCTATTGGGGTACTGGGCGGAACATGTCATTGTATCATACCGCATAATACATCTGTGATATTATTATTATTACCCAAAAACCTAGATGGAGGGTTTAACAGAAGAGAGAGCATATACCCGGAAACGCAGGTACTGAACGTTCTGAAAGAAGATTCCTTCCTTCCCTCCTCCAAGTCTGTCACTTCCCGCACCACCATACCGTAAGCATTGCCACAATGATGATACGCCGCAGCATGACGGAACTTGGAACGAGGACGTTTACTAACCAGAAACAGAAGCGGGAGCAGCGACTTTTTTACTACAAGTTCTGCATCTACCCATCCATCCATGACATTCCTCAGCTGAAAGCTCAAACCGAAACATTAAGCATCACATCTCCATTCCCCTCTCCCCTCCCATCCTGATCCTGATCCTGATCCCAACCCCCATTTCATCTATCACATCAATTTAGTAAAACCCTCCCTCCCTCCCTTCCTAATAATCGTATCCCTGTATTTACAATCCTTATCATACGTCAAGCATCGTAGGGGCACACTTCCTTCCCACCACCACCACCACCCCCCTCCCCCTCCCCCTCCCCCGGGTTGTCTGAATAGCCTCGGCGACTACTTTCAGTTGCACACCCCAGCCGCAATAACCCGATTGGGTTGTGCGGGGTGGGTAATTCTCCCGGGAGATTTCCGGATTAGGTGGATGGGGGATGTGCTCGATAAGCGAGATTTTGGATCGGAAAGGGGGAGGGGGGGGAACAGGAAGGATCTTCCGGGCTTGGAAAAGTGATGGGCGAGGTTGTGTCCCCCCCCCCGATGAGGGGGGGGGGGTTGCACAAAGTGCGTGATGGGTTTTTTGATTCAGGTTTGCAGGCGCGACTGACGCCTTCTGATGATGGTGGCTGTTCCAGAGTGGAGTACTTTTTTTGTGTGGTCGCCGTGAGGAATTGTTAATAGTAGGCTGTGAGTAAGCTTTGTCGATGTTATAAGGCGTCTGGCGCTTAGTATGATATTATTAGTTCTAGTGGGGAATGCAGGTATGATAGTATCATACCGTAGTAGTAGTAGTGAATGATCTATTACACTAGACTCGTGACTAGTGAAAGTCATGGACGCTCGCTTAAGCTTACTGAGCAGGTGTGGCTGCCTGCCCTTACGCCCAGTTTCCATTAAAATCTGACCACCGTCACCGACATTGCCCCAAAGTAAGTCACGAGTGGGCTCTTCATCAAAAACAGCAGGTACTGTACCGTGCCTAGCACATAATTCAAGGTGCACCAGAGTACTGTACTAGTACAGTTACTACCGGTATGATATCTTACTTAGACATATTAACTTATACCGGTACAATAACACAAGGCGCCAAGCGCCCTTCGCCCTACCCCTACCTCCCTTCCCCCCCCTGAGAATCCCAGTGGTCAAAAAACTAACCTGTCATTGGCCCGATCAATACTGACCCGACCAATCGCCATCACCCATTTTCATCTCATCCTCTACAAGTACCTACAATATTATCATACCTGTACCCGTTCTAGTTGTCTGTATACTTGTATACCAGGACAGGTTATTATAAACCAGTCTACCGAAATCCACAAAAATCCAACCTTCTCACCGCTCGATCTGATCAAACCTAGAGACCTCAGTGTCGTGTCTCTCCTGCGCTACCGTACTCGCCTCATCCTCATGTTTCCCCTACCGTCACACCACCAACCCTAGGGAGCTGTACAGTACAGTACCTTGCTTAACCGTATCTATCGCACCGTACCCGTGCGGTCAACTCAATCAGACCGTCTACTTGGCGGGCTCATTCCTCTCCCCTCTTCGCCTTGCAAGATGTATCATAACCGACCGAGTCCAGACCTCGTACGAGTGCTTGTATGATAGGAGCAACTCGGCATCAATCCGGTCTCAGAAAAACTAGAAACCCTCTCTCATTCATTTTATTATTATTGTTATTGTTATTATTATTATTACTATTATTATTATTTCCTTTTTATTATTATTAGGCTAACAGAACCACGCATAAACCACCGGTGTCGGTCACCCCGGGGCCAAGGAACGAAGGAGAAAGGAAAAGAGAAAAAAAGGACGTCCCAAGATTCAAACCAGGGTGGGTGGGCGATACTATACCGGTGATCTAGGTAGGTATCGCTATCCGAATAGGAAAACATAGTGACATAAAATACTCTCCTCACACAAGAGTTTAGCATTTATAAGGCAAAGGTCTCAAACAAGGAATGGATACTGTAGACCAGATATCGGACTGGGATAGGTGAGACACTGCTTGGCTTTAACAGAGAAGAGGAGCAAAGTGAATTTTAAAAAGTGAAATTAAAATGAAGATATATGACCAAGTCTTCAAGCTTTCCCTTGTCCCCCCCACCTCCCCTGTCCCTCCAAGCGACTCGGTGGGGCATTTTAGCTACAAGGTTCCGGACTTTCGGTTTTATGAACTTATATGGGCTAAATGTATGTACTGTGCCGAGGAACAGCGGAATCGAGTGATCCTCGGTGACCTCTCCAGAAAGAGAAGAAAAAAACGTAGTTGCATGGTGCGGGATGAACTGCTGGAGGGTCGGAGTGTGGTGTCCGTGAGTGAGTGAGCTACTGTAGTTGCACACGACTATCAAACCGCACCGTTCGGAGCTGGCGGGAAGATATCCACATATATACAAGGAAACGTCAAGCTGTCGCAAAAAAAAAAATTTTCTTTTTTTCCCCCGCCCCCATCCCCGCTTGTCCGGATTCACTCCTCCACCCCCTTGCTATCCGGATGGCGCATATGGTGCGGTGAGGTATGGTACCTAAGTATACAGATACATTCATACATGGTAGGAAAGCTCCCCCAAGATTTCTTTCAAGGGTCGGCTTTTGCTCCTGTACCGTTCCGTACTGTAGGCCAGTTACAAGGACTTCTCTTGTATCCCTTCTTTGCGTTCGGCCCGCGGCACCGGGTCACCGGGGTTGTCCGCGGGTGCCCGGGGCAAATGAAAGAAAGCGCAACGGTAACTTGTGCGTAATAGCAGGGGGACCCTTTCGGGTAAGCCTGACAGCGCGCTATTTTCTCCTGTCGGACGGTACGTATAATATAATAGCACAGTAGTCCCCTTAACATCTCGAGGAAAGTGGAAACGGCTTAGAGATATTTATTGATTCCGTTTTTTTTTGTTCTCGCTGTTCCTCACTTACCTCTTTCCTGTCATCCGGGTTCCTCTGCTGCTAGGGTGTTTGTTTGTTGACGGGTGGGAGGAAGGGGAAGAGGGAGAAGGAAGAAAACTTAATGACTTGATGAGGTGGACTGATTAAGTCAATCTGAGCATGTTTCGAAGTATATTGAATAGTGCGGTGCGAGGCTGCAATCGTTTGAATGCGGGGGTCTCTAGTCCGTTGTTTATGATTCTGCCAAAGGCTCAGTTAATGTATGCGACCTTTCTACTATTGCTACACAGCCCAAGTGGGATTTTCGCTTGGGGGAAAGTGCCAAAAGTTTTATCCGTTGGTGCTTTACAAAACCCCTGGCAGTCACTACCGTGACTATAGATGTAGATATAGCTCCTGGGGGGGGCGGGGAAAAATAGAAAGCGAGTGAATGACTTACATAGCCCCCAACACTCCTGGCTGAGGTGAGACCCTAAAATGACTTTATAGAGTCATTTTCTAAACCCCCTCCTAAAAAGAAAGCTAACCTAACGGCCGAGGAACGGCCGGGCAAGAATTGCAGCAGGAGACTGGGAGAGCGATATACCTTTGGTAGCCTCAAGAGACACCCTACCCTTACGGAGCTAAATGGCGCTCTCGAGCCTTGCATTCCCGCCTAACTTTCTCTGGTTGTGACAGCTGTGAGTGAATTTTTGGCTAAGACCAGGATACAGCCGGCCCCGTGTGCTCCTCCCCCTTATCGGTGGGAATATGTGAAGCTCCCATGTGCCTACCAGCGTTTATGGGAAGCACTCGCCGCTTTCACCTATCGTCGATTACCTCCTTGGGGGCCTCTGCACTTGATAACCATCCGGTGACCCCATGTCCTAATGCTAGTTTGCCCGTTGGGAACCTATCCCCCTCGATTTATGGTATCGTGTCCTCCATCTGACCAGCAAAGAGCGAAGCATAAACGGATGTTGGAGTGTGAATTTAGGGCTAGTCTGAGGGTCTAAGCTGTTGTGTGCATAGCACTAATAAAAAATCGAAGGAAGGAAGAAAAATCCAAGATACAAAGAGCGTGTTTGCGTATGTGGTTGCGGAGGGAGACACCAGTGGGGAAGTAGGGAAGCGCAGAGGGAAGCGCCTTTGTGTAGGTAGGTCGGCCAAATGTGTTGGCGCTTTCTGTAGAGAAGAGGCGGAGCTTAGCATCGAGAAAATGATATTATGGGTTGGATCAACAGAGAAGTCATATAGTATCACTCGGGGAGGATATATGCAGTGCACCGGATTGCAAGAGTTGCTTCGCTGTTGGTGGGCGGGAGAGGCCAGTGCAGAAGGGAGAAAGGAAGGGCGAGGGATCTGATAACAACTTTAGATTGTAACGTTTAGCGTTCGTATCCAGTCCCTATTGGAGGGCAGGGAGAGCTCCTAGAGGCTTGAAGGGAACAGGAGGCCATTTGTTTTATTTTATTATTTGTAGCCAGCTTTCGGCACAGGCCCACTCGTGTCAAGCACAGGCCGAGGACTCTCAATCCAAATCCTCGAGCATAATGGGCCTCACAGGGCTTCATGGGCTACCAGCCTGATGGTGAGAGTATAGGAAGTTGAGGTGACAAAGTGAGGATAGGGAAACTGCTAATGCGTGAGAGTGAGGTCTGAGCGCTTAGGCTCACAGCTGCCTAGCGTATATAGTAGCAAACCAACATGGAATACTTGCTCCCTAAAATCGTCCACCCATCGTGGAAGCCTCCCCAACACTCCCCGATTCTAGGGGGGGCTCTAGTTTAATCCCCTATGAGGGGAGGGGCGAGGCTGGCCTTTAATTCTCTGTGAAGATCCGGAATGCCGAAGACTAAAACCGACAAATCTCCTAGGGATGTGGGTGCATCGTAAGAATCTTTCGTTGATACCTGTTGGTTCTGTTGAAGCGTCGGACCTGCAGCGTGGAAATATGCTGGGGATGGGGGGTATGGGCTAAAAGTCGAATTAACCTCCAATCTCTTCTGTCTACGGGGGGAGACGAGGCTATGAGGACAAAATATGATCTTTCAAACCCACATTCTATCTTACCACATCATGGAGATTCTAGAGCACGCAATCAAGAATCAGCCTGGTGATATTTATCATCCTCCAGCCAGGTTCGATCTAGGCTCTGAAGCCCGTGACATCACGCAATCTCTAGGGTGGTGGTTAGCAAAGAAAAGTTTGGAGACTGCCCCAATAGTACCAAAATTAAATAGGTTTACAATCCCGTCGGTTTCCATTTTTCCGCCCGGCCTTCCAGGGGTGGTTTGCTATTGTCGGGTTGGAGGTCGAGGTAGAAAGAAGGAGGGAATCCGATTATATTAAAGTGGGCCTTTTTTAGGCAAATTGTACTGGAGTACGATACTTGTATTGACGTCAGAATTAGAGAGCAGTATCGCGCGATGACGCAAACCATGCTACTTCAAGGGTTTCGTTCAACAGATTCTGAAAGGATAGAAATTTGGGAAATCGATAACCATCCAAATCTCCTTCAAATGCCCCCATAATGATCCACAGATTAGAGGGTTTGCGCATGGGGACCTAGGTGGCGGTTAATAGGAAATGGACCTAGGTGCAAGAATGAGTTTGCGCAATACAGGTGGGTGTAGGTATGATACCGTAGATGGTGGATTGAGTAGGGTAATATCGCCATGCCCTCAAATTCGTTCACTGCTCAAATTTGGATTCCCTCCCAGCTGCTGCACAAGCCGGGCACTAACAATGCTGGCCGCCATAGAACAGGCGATAATCTGCTACTGAATGCCCAATATTATCATCACCAAAATCTTTTAAAGGGAGCTGTGTTGCTGCTGACTTATTGTTCTGAAGCAATTGGATTTCTTCAGGTCTGAAAAGCCCGATTTTACACTTCTTCCAGGTCTCGCTACCCACCTAGGTGTCCAAGACTTTTAGGTTAACAGAAAGTAACCTGTTTTTCTGCCACCTAGGTCTCTTTGCGCAAACTCTCTAATACCGGTACTGTATTGTAAAGTTGGGGTTTAAGAAGCGCCAAGCCCAATGCAGCGACCGCGGCTCTCTGGACAACTCCCTAGGAAGTTGGATTCATAATGTTGTCTCCCCATGGATTAAAATTCAATGTTGATTGCTCCACAGGACCCGTAGTTGGAAGGCCGTAAACATACCTGCATTGGGTGGATAAGTCTTGCACTGCTCATCTTTCTCGATGCCAACCAGGTACGGTACCCCACAGTACTCGAGCACCGTATAAGAGATCGTTCATGGCTTTTGGCAAATTGGGCCCTTCCGCCGGAAGTTTAGCCTTAATCGGTATAGTAAAAATCTTCTACCTGTGCCTGCATTCGTTGGATTCCTTTTTCATTTGCGAGGATTGTAATAACGGTATCGTACCAGTCTGTGTTAACATGCGGGGGGGGGGGTGAAGTGGCGGCAGTAGATTGGGAAACTTTTTCTTGTTCTTTGATGAGGAGTTTTTTTTTTTTTTGGGCGAGGGTCCCTTCCGGGGAGAAAAAGAAATCATACATAATGGACATCTGAAATCAAGGGCTCTCGTAGGTTTGATAAAAGCATTGGAGAGATTCGGGGAGGGTTGAGGCAGGGGTGTTTGAGGGCTGGTCTTGTACTCGAGTAAGCGATGCGGCTCTTTACTTGACATTCCCGGGGTCACCTTTTCTTTATTTTTTTTTTCCCCTTGCGTTGTTGTTGATCTGGTATCATACCGGTGCAGCAGGATGGACGATGGGGGAAATAGTAATATATTTCTTGGCCTAGCAGTCATATAATCCGTGCTGGTAAACAGTGAAGATCTAGACAAACCTCTGTTCTCAAAAGTATAGGCCGCTGTTATCATAACAAAAATCTAAACCAAGGGAGCATCCTGGTCAGTTCTTGTTCTTTTTAGCGAGGGAATTTGGGGCTGCCAGCGAGGTGAGGTGGCTGCGGGTGGGGCTGGTTCATATTCTCTCTCGTTCTCCTTGGCTGGTTTGGTATAGTGCCTTTTCCTGTTGTAGGGCACAGGTCTGCTGTTTTTTTTTCTCACCTCACTTAACTACGGTAGCAACCTTCCTTCGTCTCATCGTCGCCCTCCCTTTCCTCACAACCCACTCTCTTGCCACCAATTCATCCATCATCCTCCATCCCTTTTATCGTCCTCTACTCTCCTACCTTACCATCTCCCTCTCAACTCCTAACATCAAGCTTCTCTAAAGCTTGTATTTTTTTCGCGCTCTCGAACCTTCCCCATCTTCAGTCAAAATGCGTGAAATTGTATTTATCCCCTTCCTCTGCCTGATTCCCCGATGAAACTGCTTGGATATGCTATATCCTAGATGCCCCTCTATAGCCCCGCTCTAGAGTTCTTCTTTGCTAACAGTTCTCTTTCTTCCCTATAGATTCATCTCCAAACCGGACAATGCGTGAGATTCCCTCTTATTGTTTGTTTTCTCGTGATAAGCTAACATTCATACAGGGTAACCAAATTGGAACTGCTTTCTGGTGCGATCGACCGATGCTTATTGTTATCTGGGAATATCGAGTTGACGTAGTGTGACTATACTAGGCAAACCATCGGTGGAGAGCATGGTCTTGACGGGTCTGGAGTGTATTTATCCCTCCCCCCTTTACCTAGCTTGATTAGCCTGGTTTCGCTTAGTTCCGAGTTCTAACGTGGTGACCATAGCTATGGAGGAACCTCTGATATTCAATTGGAGCGTATGAGTGTATACTTTAACGAGGTATTATTTATATTATATATATATATATATATTTGCTTTTTCACCCCCTTGATAACCACTACCCCTTTCTACGTTTTGGGCCTAGCTTACGTGAATTTAGGCTTCTGGAAGCAAGTATGTGCCACGTGCGGTGCTTGTTGATCTTGAGCCTGGTACCATGGATGCTGTCCGATCAGGTCCTTTTGGTCAACTCTTCCGCCCGGACAACTTCGTCTTTGGCCAATCTGGTGCTGGTAACAATTGGGCCAAGGGCCATTATACCGAGGGTGCTGAACTCGTTGATCAAGTGTTGGATGTCGTCCGTCGTGAAGCTGAAGGATGCGACTGCCTTCAGGGGTTCCAGATCACTCACTCGCT